>Ga0208373_1000115_pt1 | contig 145123 bp, 83 predicted proteins | sample RifOxyC2_FD_184036 | JGI IMG/M metagenome (GOLD analysis project Ga0208373, IMG submission 184036) | Soil microbial communities from Rifle, Colorado - Rifle Oxygen_injection C2 (SPAdes) | ecosystem: Environmental > Terrestrial > Deep subsurface > Rock core/Sediment | place: Rifle, Colorado...
AGGGCTAAAGTAGTAGAGTTGCTCAAGATGAACTCTGAAATGTTTGCAAGCAGAGGGTTCCCGAACAAAGCTGCTTATTATCTGATGAAAAAGAACACGCTGGAAAATAACAGATAAGCTTGTTTAAAGGAGAAATTAATTGGTCGCTGTCCCTAATTTAATTAAACCGGTGATTGTAGGGGAAATACTGACTAATTGCTATATTTTAGCCGATCCTGAAACAAAAGAAGGCGTAGTTATTGATCCAGGCGCGGATTTTGAAAAGATCTGGAAAAATATAGAGAAAAACGGTGTTATAGTTAAAAAAATAGTAGCAACTCACGGTCATTATGACCATCTGGGCGCGGTAAACGAGCTTAGAAAAAAGACAAAGGCGGAGTTCTTAATTCATAAAGAAGATGTTATTTTTGCCGAGCACCCGGAAGCAAACGGTTCTGCTTTATTCGGGGACGGTACGGTTTCCGCGAAGGCGGATGCTTTTCTGAAAGAAGGTGACACGGTTAAGGCGGGTAACCTGGAGTTAAAAGTGATCCATACACCCGGACATAGTCCCGGAGGCATCTGCTTATTAACAGGGGAGGAGCTGTTTTCCGGGGATACTTTGTTTTATCGTTCCATAGGAAGAACTGATTTTGCTAATGCGTCCTTTTACGTTATCATGGAGTCGCTTAAAAAGCTCATGAAGCTGCCGGATGCAACAAAAGTTTATCCCGGACACGGGTATCTTACCACGATAGGAGAGGAGCGGAGAAATAACCAGTTTATGGCATAACGTCATAAACCATAATGTCTATTGCCTAATCAGTGTCCACCTATGGTGAGATCTCGTCCGCTACAATGCTGTGCGAGACCTCGCCAATAGGCGGGCCAAGAGCGGAGATTCCCGTAGCTTTGTAACAAAGACATACTTCAGATTCATGGCCCTGTACCCGAAAGTATTGAGTGGGAATCGAACCCAAAATCCCGCTAAACCTTAATATTATGCGAGCCAATAAAGGTATGTTTTCTACTTCGGATTTCAGGAGATACCACTTGCGTTTATCCAGACCATATAATATAATAATAAAGAATATACGGGGTATATAGGCGCAGATAAATTTAAGTAACATTTGCCGGAAAAGTATCTCTTGTAAACAGGTTTAAAAGAACAAAAATATTCCAAGAAGTCATAGAATAGAGGAGCTTTAATGGGTCTAATGAAAAAAATTAAAGAAAAGATCAAAGAATCAAAGTTTTTCTTTGTTTCCTTCACGGCGCACCTTCTGATCCTCTTTTTAGTCAGCGGGATAGTTATAGTAAATCCGACAATGAGAAAAACAGTTTTTAGAGGTATCCTTCAGATGGGCGGCGGCGGAAAGGCAGAGACGCCGGAGTGGGAAACACAAAAACAACTTCCGACTTCAAAACCCGTGGATATTCCTTCAACGGCAAAGCAAGAGATCAAAGTTACTGATGCGAAAGTCGTCATTAACACAAAGATTGCAGATTCAACTAAATCAACCGCTGCTGCCATTAAGCCGCTGGATATTGTCGGAGCCGGAGGCGGTGAGGGCGGCGGTATGGGCACCGGTATTGGTAAAGGTATCGGAGCAGGTATAGGTATATTTTCTGCCAGGATGAACAGGACAGAAATGGCGAAAAAATACGGCGGATCGCCGGTGACAGAAGCAGCGGTAAATAAAGGACTTGAATACTTATTTAAAGTACAAAAAGCTGACGGTTCATGGGAAGGCAAAGAAAAATATGGCATGGGAAGCTGCGCAAATACGACTAACGGGATCTCAGGCCTCTGTACTCTTGCGTTTCTTGGAGCCGGTTACAGGGTAGATTCTCCTCATAAATATGCGAAGACCTTAAGAAACGCCGTGTCTTATTTAGTTAACCAGCAGGATGAAAGCGGCGGGATTGGGACTCCGAATAAAAATTCTATGTATACTCACTTTATTGATATGATTGCTCTATCAGAAGCATATTCAGTCGGCGGAGCCAGCGGTATCAAAACAAATGTACAAAAAGCAACTGAATTTGTATTAAATGCTCAAGGTAACAATCTTGAAAAAGCATGGAGATATGGATCGGCTTCAACTGATGCGGATCTTTCCGTTACAGGCTGGGGTATTATGGCATTGAAGGATGCTTACTATGCCGGAATAATGCCGGCTGAAACGAAAACGGCTTTGGATGATGCGATTAAATTTGTAATTAAAACAAAAGGCTGTTATCTGAAAGATGGAAAAGGTCCTCCGCTTCCCTGGGTAGGTTTATTCTGTCTTGCTTTGGGAAATAAAATGAAAACCCCCCTGGCGAATGATCTGATACGGCAGATCGATAAAGTGGAAATTTCCAGGTTAACTGATTTTTATACGATTTATTACATGAACCTGGCTTCGTTCCAGGCAGGCGGAGCTACCTGGGAAAGATGGAACAAGCAATTCAGAGATTATATTGTATCCCTTCAGAATGAAGACGGAAGTTTTCAACAGCTTCCCCGTATTAATTATACGGAGAAAACTCTTCCGCTTACATATTCAACAGCGATGGTAGTTCTTTCTCTTGAAGTGTATTACAGGTACATCCCTTTATATCAGATCGCGGAAAAGGAGATAAAAAAATGAGAAAAATGCCCGGAATAATTTTTGGTTTTGTTTTTTGCTTCAGTATTTTTGCTCAGGTTGACGTAAATTTTGACAAGAAAATGGAAGAATACAAGGCCAATCTTGAAAAATTTAAAACAGAGCTGAAAAGCCCGGACAGTTTTATAAGACAGGATGCTTGTATGGCTTTGGGAGTTGCGGGTGATACTTCGGCGCTGCCGTCTATCAGGGAGTTACTTGAAGACCCGGATGAAAATGTGAGAGCGGCGGCGATCAGTTCATTGTCGCTTTTGCAGGACAAGCCTTCCATAACTAACATTATTATACTGGGTTTAAAAGATAAATTTGGAGTGGTGAGGGCATCGGCTGCAAGCAGCCTGGCCATCCTTGGTGAGAAAAAATGCATTCCTGCTCTCAGGGTCTTGATGCAGAGCGATAAGGATTCAATGGTTAAAGCTGCGGCAGCCGTTTCACTGAACAGTTTTGGAGATTCTTCCGGCTTGGAAACTGTAAGAGCTCTGACTAAAGACAGGAATAAAGATGTAAGGATCTATTCGGCCGCTATGCTTGCGGCAACAGGGGATTTGGGCTATGTATCTATCATACGCGAGGGCCTTGCGGCAAGTGACAAGACAATCCGCGGTGCCTGCGTGAATGTCTTGAGCAATCTTGCCGATGAAGAATCATATAAAAGACTGAAATATATTTCAAAAAATGATGATGACGAGCTCATAAGGCAGGTTGCCTTCAGGGGCGTCTTGCTGATTGAATCAAAAAAGAAGGAAAAAAAGTAAAATACTTGGAGGCGTTTTATGGCAAAACAACATTTAGGAGATATGCTTGTTCAGGAAAATCTGATAACTCCGGATCAATTAGAAAAGGCTGTTGCAAGGCAGAAAACCAGTATAGAAAAAAGGCTCGGAGATGTTCTTGTGGAAATGAATTTTATAACTCAAGATGATTTGCTTAAATTTCTGGGTAAGCAGCAGGATTTTACGAGTATTAGCTCTTCTATCGGCAAAAAGAAAATAAATATTCAATTGACCATAATCCTTACTTTGCAGGGAGCGGCTATTTTAATTTTACTTGCGGGATTTTTATTTATAAGATCATATCTGTTCGGCGGGTTGGATTTTTTGAATGATGAGGATGTTGCCTTATATATGGGGCTCACAGTCATGGTTATAGTCAGCCTGTTTATTTTCTCTTCGACATCTGCTTATGTAATATTTAAAATAAACAAGCAAAAGGAGATGTAGTGAAAAAGGCAGTATTATTATTTTTAGTATTATTTCTGGCTTGCAGTATTCAGGCAAAAGAAAAAAGCGCATCAGAGGATGTGAAACAGGTTCTGCCCGAGATAGATTACCGTGAAGAAGCCAGATGGCATTTTAATATCGTCCTTGAAGGATTGAATAAAAAAGAGAAAAACCTCGCAGAAGCCGAAAGAATGCTAATAGAGATAATTGACTTCTATGATTCGACATTTCCGGAAGCATATGCAGAGCTTATGAAGATTTACAAAGAGAAGAAAGATGACGTAAATTATAAAAAGATAGAGACAAGGTATAAAGTTCTGCTTGAAACCTCGGCATGGCAGGCAAAAGAAGAGGAAAAAGAGGTCTATTCCGGCGACGAGCTTACAAATTTATTGATAAAAGAACTGGGATCCGATGATTACAATATCCGCAATAAAGCTGCAGCAAAACTTCAAAAAATATCTAAAAGCAATACGGATGCTTTGATAAAAGCGCTTAACAGCATTAATATTTACCGGGCCTGTTTTTCAGCCGGCATACTGGGAAAAAACAAGGAAAAAGCCGCGGAAAAATATTTGATTGAGATTCTTAATACTTCAAGGCCTTCGCTGAAAATATCCGCCCTGGAAGCTTTAGGCAGCATAGGTAATGAAACATCCATAAAATACATTATAGAAACTTTTTCTGATGCGTATTATAGCCATTACGAAGGCAAGTTTAAGGTCAGGGAAAAAGCCGCGGAAGTATTGGCTCATGATTTTAAAGAGAAAGCCGTCAGGCCTTTGATAGAATTTTTAAATAAACCTGATATAAAGTGGTATGTTTTTACGGCATTAAGCATGATCAAACCGATGAGTCAGGAAGTAAAGGACCTTTTCCTGACTTCTCTCGCAGATAAGGATGATAAAGTAAGATTAATCGCCGTAAAATTGCTTGTAGATTTGAAGGACGAAAAACTTTTTCCGAAGTTATTCAGCCTTGCTTCCGACAAGAGCCCTCTTGTGAGATACGAGATAATTTCCCTGCTTGGTGATAACCGGACGAAAGAATCAAAAGAAAAACTGCTGGAAATGCTTTCGGATACGGATAAAAATGTGGCGCAAAGAGCTGTCTATGCCCTGGGTAAATTTAATCTTAGCGAGGTTAAAGACCTTCTTTTGGCTATAGCAGGAGATTTGAATAAGGATGTTACCGTAAGATGGTTTGCCATAAAAGCTTTGGGTGAGAATTTTAAAAAACAGGATATTTTAAAACTCAAAGAACTTTTGGAGGACAAAGATTTATGGGTCAGTTCCGCTGCTGCTGCTGCGCTTGATATAGAAAGGATGAATTATGACGAGATAACTTCCGGTATTATAAAAAAGAAACAGGAAAAGCTGGATTTACTTGCTTTGAATTTTACATTAACTACCGGAAAAGTATTTGAACAAAGCAAAGAAGCTTCTATAAGGAAAGGTATAAGGTTCTTACTTTCACAGCAGGAGGAAAATGGCAGTTTTAAAAGCGCATATTTTCCTTTAGGCGCCACGCAAATGGCGCTTCTGGTATTGTTTAAACAGGGATGGAGTGAAGAAGATAAGCCGGTGAAAAAAGCAGTGGATTTCATGCTTAAACACGAACAAGCGGATGGCTCCTATTTCTCGAATAATGAAGTGGAAAAAGAAAAAGTTTCATACCTTACAGGAATGGCTATAAAAGTGCTTTCGAAGACAGGTAATCCTGTATATAAAGAAAAAGTGAAAAAATCTGTTGAATTTATGAAAAGCATTCAGGACAAAGAGGGCGGGTTCGGCTACTATAAAGGAAGCCGGGCTGATATGAGCGCAACAGAAAATGTAGCCAAGGGACTGGAAGAAGGATATAATTTTTTGAATATCCAAAAAAACGACGAGATGTGGATAAAGATGCTGGATTATTTGAAGAATCATCAGAATGAGGACGGCGGTTTTGGTTATGCCGATGACAATGAAACCACAAGGAGCTCATACGGTTCAATGACTGCTGTCGGACTTTCTCTGCAATCACTTTTTAAAAAACCTCTTTCTTCTGATGAAGTAAAAAAATCAATAGACTGGTTATCTAAAAATTATACTTTGAAAGAGAATCCAAAAGCTAAATCCGACAAGCATTATCCTTATTATTTGAAAGCATTAGCAGAGTCGCTTAATCTGTATGGGCTTGATACTATAACCGATAAGGATAATAATATACATTATTACTATAAGGAATTGGTGGAAAAATTGATGAAGGAACAATTAGAAGACGGCAGCTGGTCCGCAAAGTGGTATGAACCGGTTTTAGCCGCGGATTTTTATATCTCTATCTTGCAGTTAAAAAAAATGCAGGAGAGTATTATAGATTTATATTAAGGAGAAATATGAGGATAATTCTTTCTGTTATTTTGTTTTTTGTGTTTATTGCAAATCTAAGAGCTAAGGATGAGATAATTTGGCCTGATGCGGTGTACAAAGAAGCCTCGGAATTAGCTTCAAAAGGCGAGTATGCAAAAGCCGAAGCTGCGTATCAAAAATTCTTGACGGACTTTTCCAAGTCCGAGCTCATTCCTTATGTAAAATACGATCTTGCTATCTGCTACTTTATGCAAAAAAAAGTTGGTGAAGCGATAAAAGAACTTGAAGAATTGAGCAAACTTAATTCGGATATGAAAGTAATGATTTATACGGCACTGGGTGAATGCTACATAGACCAGAAAGATTATGACAAGGCGATGGCAAGTTATGAAAGAGGCAATAAGGCAATAGCCGGCGGATCCCCGGAGCTGTATGTTGCCATAGCTAACCTTCAATTTATCCAAAAAGACAATTCAAAAGCCAAGGAAACAATTAAATATTTAATAAACAGATTTCCCGGACATGAGATGCTGGATAATGCCGAGTTATTACTCGCAAGAATACTTGTTGATGAAAAAGATCCGGCAGGGGCAAATAAGATATTTGAAAGTAAAATTGCGGATATGAGGAAAAATCCGCTGATAGCAAATATCATATATCAGATTGCCGATCAATTAGTTGCGGCAAAAAGCTATGAACATGCTATTATTTTCTTTAATAAAGTTCCCGGCAAAGATATAACCTTAGCTGCGATACAAAAGCAAATAGATGAAGTTTCTAAAAAGGTCAAAGGTATAGAGAAAACAAGAGCTCCGGGTATGGAAAAAGCTATAGGTCTTTTAAAAAAGAAAGAAACTGATTTGAAAAAAGCGCTGGAGAATGCTAAAGCCGGCAAGGATCCGTCTTTTTTAAGCAAACTCAAGATTGGTCAGTGTTTTGTCGAATTGAAAAAGTTTGAAGAGGCAAGAAAAAGTTTCAATGAGATTCTGACTCTTGATCCCAAAGGCGATCTTGTGAAGGATGCAAGTTATGCCATAGCGGTAAGCTATTTGCTTGAAGGAAAAACCGAGGAGTTCAAAAGAAATGCGCAAAAGTTCATAAAAGAGAATGCGGATACCGAATTGGGAGACAACATTAGGCTTGGTTATATCGATTCTCTTTTAAAATCCAAGAATTACAGTGACGTAGTTTCGGAGTACAAGAGCGGACTGCTGAAGTTTAATACAAAAAAGATAGAAGATGAGGGTCTGTATAAGATAGGTCTGGCCTTTTATGGACTGGAAGACTACAATGAAGCTTCGAATATTTTTGAAGGAATAATAAAAAAAGAGGAAAAAAGCTTGTTCACCGGGTGGTCTTTGTTTTATCAGGGGAATGCATATTACAATTTATCGGAATTCGATAAAGCCAATGCTTCCTATCAGAGAATAATTGATGAGTATCCGCAGGAAGAGTACTATAAAAATACGCTCTATCAGATTGGTTTTTCATACGGAAAAAAAGGCGCCTATGTAAAAGCGGTAGAGTATTTAAAGTTATTTGTCCAGAAATATCCCAAAGATGAGATGAGTCCAAATGTGTTTTCTTCCATAGGCGATATTTATATGGCTGATCAGAAATATAAAGAAGCTTACGATATATATGAAAGAGCATTGGAAGATTATCCCAAGTCTCCTGCATCTCCGAGAATAAGGACTCAAATGGGGGATCTTTATTATAAACAAGGAAAATATAAAGATATGTCAAAGATGTATGAGATACTGCTTAAAGATTATCCTGATAGTCCGTATTGCGCGGAAGCGTATTACTGGATTGGCTGGAGTTTGATTACTGACGGCAAAAAAGAACAGGGATATAAAAGTTTTGATGAGGCTAAAAAGTGGAATGATACAGAAATTGGAAGAAAGATACAATTCAAAATTGCGGAATATAATTTTTCCGAAAAAGAATTTGAGAAAGCTAAAAAAGACTATGAAGATCTGGTTGACAAGGTGAACGACTACGCAATAGTAGATACCAGTCTGGACAGACTGGCAGAGATCTATGCAAGACAGAAGGCGCTGGATGAAGGAATTGCCAGGTTTACTAAATTTGCTGAAAAGAAAAAAAACAATAATACTTTACTCGGTAAAATAAAAATGGCAATGATAGACTTATATTTCAGGCAAAAGAAGGTGGAGCAGGCGCTGAAATTGTGGGGAGAGGTAAGTAATAGCATACCAAAAGAGTATTTTTCTGCAAGGAATTATTATATTGTTGCAAGTAATTTAGAGTCCATAGATAGAGGAAAAGAAGCTTTTACACTTTACAACGAGGCAATATCGAGGTATACTGATGATGGCGTTTTGCCGTATATTTATGCAAGAATAGCTTACCATCAGCTTGATTCGGGAAAAAAAGCAAGTGATGTTTATGAGTTCTTGAAAAAGCCTATGGTAAAATTTAAAGATATGAACTCCCTGCCGGAGATAAGTCTGGTGCTCGCTGAAGTTAATTTTGATAAAGGAAATATGGAAGAGGCGATAAAATATTACAAAAAGTCTATTAATAAGGCCCGGGGAAAAACGGCGGCAGAAAGTACTTATAAGCTTGCAAGCAGTTATTTTAAATTAAACAAGTACAAAGAAGCGCTGACGCAGTATGCAAAAGTCGCGTTTGTTTATGCGGCCTATAAGGATATTGCGGAAGAAGCTTTGTTTAAGGCAGGGAGGTGCGCAGAATTTTTAGAACAGAAGGACGATGCAAAAAAGTACTATGAGGCATTAATTCAAAGATATCCTAATGGAAAATACAAGAAAGACGCCGAATTTAAAATAAAGAATTAAAAATAACTAAAGGAGGAAGGAAAATGTTTAACAGAAAAATAAGTTTTATAGTAATGAGCATACTTGCATTGTTTCTTTGTTTGCAGTTCTCAAGTATGGTAAATGCTCAGGAGGCAAAAGCCGATGGCGCGGGTATAGAAAATGCCCAGGACGGAAAAGCCGGCGGTGACGGGTTAGGACAAAAAAAACTGACCTTTTTCCAGTTTATTAAGGGCGGCGGTCCGATCTTTGCAGTAATACTGATTTGTTCTATGTTTGCAGTAGGGCTTATCTTTGACAGGTTTACGTATTTTAAAAATGCTACTGTAAAGGAAGAAAAGAAATTTATTGATGCTCTTATGAAAACGTCAAATATAAAAATGTCAATGACACTTTGTGATAGAACTACAGGTGCTCTTCCAAGGGTCGTAAAAGTAGCTTTGGTGCAGTATGAAAAAGGCTCTGACAGAAAGAAAATGGAAGAAGAAATTGAAGCTCAGATACTGTCTGAAACAATAGGCATGGAAAGACGGCTTCCTCAACTTGATACCATGGTTACCCTGACCCCGCTTCTTGGGTTACTTGGTACCGTTATAGGTATGATCGGATCGTTTAACGTCGTTGCTTCTGTCGGTATGGGTAAACCTGAGCTTTTGGCAGGCGGTATCGCTGAAGCTCTGATAAACACAGCCGGTGGACTTGCAGTAGCTATCCCGTCTTTGTTTTGCTATAATTTATTAAACGGAAGAAAAGAACAGATCCTGATGAGTATTGAAAAAAATGTTACCTTGCTTCTTTTAAGATTAGAGGAGTTCAAAGTAGAAGCAGGAAAACAACCGGAAAGCACAGGAGAAGCAAGCGCGAATCCTGTACAATAAAACTAAGGAGTGCTAATGAGATTTGAGAGGAGACCTGTAAAAAAAGGCAGAGTAGAGTTGATCCCTATGATTGACTCAATGCTGATACTTCTGATCTTTTATATGAGTTTTTCGACATTTGCCGAAATGGAGCTTGAGTATGGCGTTAAGCTTCCGGTTGCTGCAGAGGCCAGTAAGTGGAAAAAAGCTCCCGATGCGTTAATTATTAATATTCCTGTTTCAGGTCAGATCCTGGTCAATAAAGAAAAATATGATCTGGATTCCCTGGAAAAACTTATAAACGGTTACATGAAGCAGAATCCGAAAATGTCAATAGCGGTCAGAGGGGATACCAAGCTTCAGTACAGGGAAATATCAAAGATACTGGGGTTATGCTCCAGAAACAGAATATCAAATATTACTTTTGCGACTTTAGAGAGTGAGTAAAAAGGAGTAAACGTGAGAATAGCCAGAAGAGCTTTGAAAAAAGGCAGGATAGAATTAATCCCTCTCATTGATACAATACTCATGCTCCTGATATTTTACATGACTTTTGGCAAACTGGTTAAAGATGAGCTGAAACTTGATGCTGTATTGCCTATTATTCAGGAATCTGCGGCTGATACGGATGCTTTTACCGCTATGAATGTTGAAGTTGTCGGAAAAGGAAAACTGATAGTTAATGATGAAGAGCAGGATCTTAGCGTGTTTGCGGGAACATTAGAAGGTCTTTCACTTGTTGCAGATACCGTATCTGTATCCATAAAAGGAAGAGACTCAGTGTTTTATCAGGAAGTCATTGATGTTTTGAATTTATGCGCAAAGAGCGGAATTAAGAATATTTCATTTGTGTCCGAGTAGCATTCGCCCTGAAATTTTAAAGTTACAAGAAAGAAGTGTCTGATGAAAAAATTGTTTATACTATTATTTATATTCCTTGAGGCTAATAATTTCTGTGAAGCCGGTATAGAGGTATCCAATATATCTGTAGCAAGATCAAGACTTGAACATCAGGTATTTTTTAGCGGCAGTATTGGAAGTAATTTCGAAAGCAGTTTCCGGGATGTCAGTATAAAGCTTGTAGTTCTTGACAGGGATTTGAAAGTTTTAAAAGAGTCCGACCCTGTTATCCTGCCGTATATATATGTAAATTCAAAAAAAGATTTTAATATAAATATAAAAGGTTGTCCTTATTTTGAAGTCTATGATCTAAAGATAAATTACTCCGATAAAAAAGGAAAAAAAGAGATTATTTTCCACGGTTCAGACCTGTTTAACCCTCCGCAGCAGGACGGTGAAAAAAAAGACGAAGCGGTAATAACCATTTTAAGCCAATATATAGATGAGAATGGGTATCTTAAATGCATAGTGAGAAACAGCGGTGAATCAGATGCCGGAGATTTAACCCTTAATATAAAGTTTCTTAATGTTGAAAGAAAACTTATGAAGGAAAAGGATGTTTTGCTTGAAGACGGTAAAATAGGGAAAGGCAAAACAAAGACCTATAATATTAAGATAAATAATCTTCCCGATTATACAAGCTATCAGGTGTTAATAAAATACTCGGTACTGAAGGAAGAAAAAGTATTAGTCGATTCGTTTCAGGCCAAAGATAAACAATATGATTTTGGGGATATCGAGTACGGTAGTTTTACTGCAGGCGAAGAGGTCGAAGTGGCAAAATGCAGATTTTTAAAAAAACCGGGTTCGCTGGAAGTCAAGGCCAGGATAAGAAACGGTAAAATGCTTTCTATCAGGGACGTGACGGTCTACTACTCTCTTTTGACCGGTAAAAATAACGAAGCGCTTCTCAAAACATATAAATTTAACGAATCCATTTATTCAAAGGCGGAAAAGGAATTTAATATAGTTTATGAAGGGGAAATAATGCCTTCCAATTATAAATATGAAGTAAAGTATGAAGAATTCATTCCTGAAAAAAAAGAGACAACTTTTGACAGGGAGAGATAGTTTCTAAACAATAAAGAATTTATTAAACCACCCGCCAGTCTTTCAAAGGGTTATTCTTAATGCTTGTGCCATAGCATGGGGGTTAAATGGGTAATTATTTTATAATCGGGCTGTGCCTTCTGTTTGTCGCAGTTGTTTTTATTTTTAATCTTTTGATTACAAAACGGAACCAGGTGAAAAATGCTTTTGCCTCGATTGATGCGCTTTTGAAAAAGCGGTATGATTTGATACCAAATCTCGTTGAAGCGGTAAAGGGTTATGTAAAGCATGAGAGCGCGCTCTTAACCGAGATAGCAAAACTGAGGTCTGCGGCAATCTCCGGACAAAAAAGCGGAAAAGAAAAAGAAGGAATTGATAATGAAATGGGAAATACTCTAAAAAGCATAATGGCTGTTTCCGAAAGTTATCCCGAGTTAAAAGCAAGTAATAATTTTATGCACCTGCAAAAAACTCTTAATGAAGTGGAGGAACAAATTTCCGCCGAAAGGCGCGCCTATAACGCCTCGGTAAATGATTATAATAATGCGGTTATGCTGTTCCCGTTCAATATTCTCGCCGGTCTTCTCGGATTTAAAGAAGGTGACTATTTTTCTATTACGGAAAAAGGCAGGGAGAATATTAATGTCGCGGAGCAGTGGAAAAAATGAAAAGTATTGAAGAGTTAAAAATATTCTATAGGGAAAAACTGTATATATCTCTCCTTCCTCTGGAGAGGCAGCGTAAAAAGATTGTCAGTGTTGTAGGAATATCCGGAGCAGTGACAGCAGTTATGGTGCTTGTCATTTGTCTCATAATTCTTGCTTCTGCCGGGAACTCAGGCCTCTATTTTGTGTTTATTCCCGTTCTAATCGGTGCGGCAATATTTGCATTGGTATATTATATTGTATCGAAAAGTTACAAACGGCAGTTCAAAAGTGAAATAATAGGAAAGCTTGTTAAGTTTTTTGATGACAGCCTCTTTTTTGACCAGGGGTCCTGTATTCCCGGGTCACAGTATATGACGAGCCGGATATTTCCGAAGAATCCCGACAGGTATAAAGGGGAGGATTATGTCGGAGGTAAACTGGATAAAACTGCGATAGAATTCTCAGAGGTGCATTCGGAGTATAAGACGGAATCACGTGACAGTAAAGGGAATGTCCGTACCACCTGGCATACTATTTTCAGAGGTATCTTCTTTATCGCAGATTTTAATAAGACTTTTGCCGGTGTTACGGTTGTGCTTCCCGATACGGCTGAAAGAATGTTTGGTTTTCTCGGAACGATGCTTCAGGAATATAATTTCACGAGGGGAAAGCTGATAAAACTTGAAGATCCGAAGTTTGAAAAAGAGTTCGCAGTCTACGGTGACAACCAGGTAACTGCAAGATACATCCTTTCTACGAGTTTAATGGAAAGAATAATGGAGTTCAAGAAAAAAACAGGAAGGCCTCTACATATGTCGTTTGTGGATTCAAAAGTTTATATTGCCCTTTCTTATAATAAAAACCTTTTCGAGCCCAAACTTTTTACCACCCTTCTGGATTTTAATGTAGTGCTGGAGTATTATAATGACCTTGCGCTTTTGACAGGGATAGTAGAAGATTTGAATTTAAATACAAGAATATGGACGAAAGAGTAAAGCAATGACTAAGATTAAAGCACTAAGCACTAAGAAGAACAATGACTAAGATTAAAGCACTAAGCACTAAAAAGGAAGATATTAATATAGTTCCAACGATTTAGTTTGAGATTTAATTATTAAGTATTTGTTTTTTGTTTAGAATTTAGTGCTTAGATCTTAGTGATTATTTAAGGTTAGTGATTGCTTTACCCGGGGGGTTAAATGTCTAGTAGGGTTCATGTCTATTTTACAGGTACCGTGCAGGGCGTGGGTTTTCGTTTTACCTGTCAGGATATCGCCGAACGGCTCGGAAATGTTACGGGTACGGTTGAAAATCTTTCAGGCGGCAGGGTAGAGCTCATTGCCGAAGGCGAGAAAAAGCATCTGATTGAATTTCTTAAAAAAATAGAGGAATATTTTGCGACACATATAAAGTATACGGAGATAGAGTGGGAAAAGGCGACGGAAGAATTCAACGGATTTGAAATCAAATAAAGAAAGTACTAGTGACTATTGACTAATGACTATTTGATGAACGCGGCAAAAGAGCGCCGCGATATTATAAAGTGTAAATATAAATATGAGGCGGGGTTTTTCCGCCAACAATAAATAGTCATTAGTCAATAGTCCTTAGTCATTTTTTTGTGAGGTTTTCATGCTGGAACTAGTTCCTGAATTCTTAATGTACCTCTCCACCGAACGCCGATATCCTGTCAGTACGGTGAGTTCGTACAAAAATGATATTAATCAGTTTTTACTGTTCATCGAAAAAAAAGGTATTGGTGATGCGGCAAAAATCACCAAGCATGACATATTGGATTATTTTTCATCCGTGAAGGAGAAATATGATCCCTCTTCTTCTGCAAGAAAACTTTCTGCGATCAAAACTTTTTTTAAATTTCTTTCTCTGGAAAAAAAGATGGAGGAAAATCCCGCGGCAGAACTGGAATCTCCCCGGCTTATGAAAAAACTGCCGGATGTTCTTTCGGAACAGGAGATTGTCAGGCTGCTGGAGTCTGTAAATCAAAAAGACAAAGATGATCTCCGGGACCGCGCGCTCCTCGAGTTGATGTATGCCACAGGTATGCGCATCTCCGAGGTTTCTAATCTGAAAATATATGACTATGATACAGTTGCGCAGTATATAAGGTGCATGGGGAAGGGGAGCAAAGAAAGGATAGTTCCGGTAGGAAAGGTAGCGGCGGATTGGGTGGATGAATACATAGGAAAAATACGCATTGAATTAGTCGAGAAAACCTCCTCCTCTTCCGGAGAGCTATTTTTAAATAAAAGAGGAAAAAAATTCAGCAGGGTCTGGCTCTGGAAGATAATAGTGAAGCGTGCCGCGGCGGCAGGTATAGCAAAACACGTGACTCCTCACACTTTAAGACATTCCTTTGCCACGCATCTTCTCACTCACGGTGCCGATCTCAGAAGCGTGCAGGAGATGCTCGGGCATTCAAGTATTTCGACGACGCAGATATATACGCATGTGGACAGATCCCGCCTCCGTGAAGTGCATAAAAAATATCATCCGAGGCCGTGAAGGACGAAGTCCGATGGTTTGAGGGTTTGAAGATTAGATGTTTGGAGGATTTGCAAGTGAAAAGGGGAAGACAGAGTCTGGAAGTGAAAGTACAAAGTCTGAATTAAAAAAATACTCTATTTCCATGGGCCTGGAGCTTTCCAGTGTTTGTTAAATTCTTTTGTTTTGGCTATTGCCTTTACAGGTAGAATAAGAAAATCCTCTATCTCTTTTGCTACACTAGATAAGTGCTCCGGTGCGATTTTACTTTCTTCTTTAACGATGAAAGCCTTCCAGAGCTTTTGACGATCGGAGCCGTGATCGTAGATTTCTTCGGCAAAAAGTGGTTTCTTCGCCGGAAGTTCAATCTTTCTTTGCGTAAATGTATTTTGAATAGCTGCGGCAAGGTTTGTTCCGTCAAAGTCATGCTGTCTCATTAAAAGCCAGATATCATAGAAATCCTTCATACGGCTGTTCAAAGAACCAAGCGTTATCATAGCTTCAAACTTTTCACTGATAGTGTTTTCAGCGGGATATCCCTTAAGATGCGGTTTGGGAAAATCCAAAACAACAGGGTAATCTATAGTCTTTGGATTTGGATAGACTACATCACCAAATCCTATATCAATTTGTAATGGAATTCTTGACTGTTCCAGAAATCCAATAAGTTTTATTCGCACTCCTTCGTAATCCGCATCTGCTTTTATTCTGGTCCCTTTTACGGTAGAAAGGTCAAAAACAATACCGTCAGATTCAATGCTTATTTCACAGATATCTTTCATAGCATTTTCAATTGAGTCTATTTGATTGTCATAACGTGCTAAGAAATCAATGTCCAGAGTTGTTCTTCTCTCCGGAATTTGCCAGACAGTAAACATTAAGGCGCCTTTAAGAATGAACTTCTCTGAATATTTTGACCGGCTGAGTCTGTAAAGAAACCTCTCCATACCAAAATACTGCAAAACTTCCGCAAAAGGCCGGTTAGTTTCCTTCGCTTTACTCATTAAACGGGCTTTCACAGAAGCCGCAATATTCCTGACATTATCTTTCATAGCATGGCCTCAAGGACCGGTTTAATTACATTATCAACCCGGCAAATTTTCGCGTGTTTTATCAACTCATTCAGATTTACATTTTTTTCCATTATTGCTGTTTTCATGGCGTTCCTGATAATACCCATGCCTATTTTGCTTCTGAATTTAAAACAATCAGCTATTGTTTTGGCAAGAGAGTAAACCCTTATTTTTTGTGATCCGATCTTATGTTCTTCAATACCGGCGTTATACGCATTTTCATCAAATCGGTAAAATCTTACCGGCGGGTATTTAATTTTATTTGCTCGTGTCTGTGCGGGGATAGCTATTTCCACATAACCGGGAATCTCGGTTGTTGCTTCATGAAACGCAAGAGCGGAAGCCAGACAGATAATTCCCTTCGGTGACTGAAGAGAAGCAAGAACCAGATCCGGGTATGTTCCAATATCATGGTCGCTCAGCTGATATATCCCGCGTGAAATTATTTTTACTCTATCTTCTGCTACAACAGCGTTAATTGTATCATGATGGAACCCGGCTTTTCTTAGTACAGAAAATTTAGCTATTCCTCCAGTAGCTTTAAAAAATTTTAAGATATTTTGTGTGTTAATTGACATATTACCTCCGCACATATATGCACTACTTGTTAGTAAGTATATACATTATGTGCGCTTATGTCAATAGCAATCGGTTCTTATCGGTATAATATGGAATTGCTTCCTCATTATATGTAAATACTTCCACAGTATTTGAGGTCGCGAGGGCGAGAATTCAGGTTTTGTAATATGTTTTGAAGCTGGCATGGAAAATGCTCAATAAAAAAGTGGAGAAAGTGGGAAAAGTAAAGAAAGTGAAGGAAAAGAAGCAGGAGAAGAAAACAGGACGTACGGCAAAGAAAGCAGACGAAAGGAAAGAAGCAAAAGAGAACTAGTTTGTATCAGTGGAATCCGGTAGCTTTGTAATCAGTGGAATAGTTTTCACCGGAGGTGCTTATGCTCAGCCATGTGCCTCACTCTATAAACGAAGTTCACTTCCTGGTGGATAGGTTAAAACACGGAATCCCGGTTGACAGGAATGAGGTGCAGAAGCTATTAAAAATGGTGCTATCGGACAAAAATAACTACGGAATTTGGGTAAAACGTGAAATTGACGATCATTTAGGACAGGATTATCTGTCATATGTAGTAATTGGCTGCGATGCAAAAGGTAAGCTTAGAATTATAGGACATAGGGTCGAGAGAAAGATGGCTAGAAAAGGTTTGTAAGGTTTATAAGGTTATTTTTAGAGGTGGTATTGATATATTTTAGGTATTTGATCTTAAAAAATATTTTTAAGATTTTACTTTATGGACCTTAGACCTTACGGACTTTTATCTCGTTTTGTCAACGGATGTTGGCATGTATATATCTTACATATCGAGAAAAGTTTTGCTTATAGACAACGGAATGTATTAATAACTAAAACACGGAGAAAATAGCTGAATAACACTGATTATTATAGGCTAAATAGCGATATGGAAACCATTCCATTGTGATTGCTGAAGCTTTGGATGCTGGTGCTATCTGCAAGCAGCTACAATTGGGGTTTAGGTGAGGTTTTGTCTAAAAAATCTAAAAACTAGAAAAAGTTTATGCTATAACGCATTTGCGGTGACTGTCACCATTATAAAAGGTTTTTAAGGTTTGTAAAGTTGTATTTAGGGGATGATATCGCTTGTATGGAAAGGAATCCATATGTATGGAAGAGAATCCATAGAAATAGGGGTAGGTGTGTTAAAGTATTACTTTAAAAATATCGTAGAAGTATTTAGGAATCAGTACAATAACAAATTTCTATGTATTTGTTGACAACTGGCACAGCGTTTGCTATAATATAGCTGTAGAATCAGGAAAAGTTCTACCGAACCCGAGGAGACCATGAGAAGAGCAGGGTGGACATACCGAAGGAAGGCACCAACCACCAACCCTCTTAATATTTTATTAAGAACTCTTTTTGCATTTGTATTAGTTTCATTTATTATTTCTCTGCCTATAAAATCCTTTGCTGATACCACCTGGGGTAATACAAATGCTTTTAATTCCGGCTCAAATCTTTACAATATTACCAATAGTACGATTAAAAACGGTATAAGGTTTACCTGCAGGGTGGGCGGTACTGCCACTCAAATGAGGCTTCGCACCACTGAAGCGGGTACCTCGGGAACACACCGATGGGGTATTCAAGCCGACAGCAACGGTGAGCCGACAGGTACCTGGCTTTGTTCTTTGGATGCTACCACGGGTGGAAATGGGGAACGTACCACAACTATAAATTTCCCGGACGTTACTCTTACCCAGGGAACAGTTTACCACATAGTTACTCAATATCAATCGGGCGGCAGTCTAGGTGCGTCTGACTATGCCACTCTTAGACAGAAATCTCCTTTTGATTCTCAGACGTATCAGTGCAATACCGCAACTCCGATAACTGCAGAGTATGATGATCCGGATCTGCAAACGGAATATTATGATGGAAGTGCATGGGTTGCTGGTGATGGTAAGCCGCAATTTGTAATTGATTATGGTACTACTGATTATGAAGGAAGCCTGGTTCTTGTCGCTGATGCCACCATCGCAGCGACAACTAATGTTAATATCTGCGGTACCGGGGCTACGGTTCGTTCAGCGGGGGAGATATTCACAGTTACAGGCGGTCCCAAGACAAATGTTGCAAGACTCTATGCTTACGTTGCAAAGGTTTCAAGCCCGGCGGATAGTTTGTACTGGAACCTGTATAATATTACAGATACTACCTCTGTAACAACCGGTGTACTCTTTTGCAATAGCGGTGATGTAACAACATCTTATTCCTGGATATCAAAAGTATTGCCTTCTCCAATAACGCTGCTTGCTAACAAAAAATACAGGTTGTATTTTACCTCTCCGGGTTCAGCGTCCGGAACGGGCTATTATATACTGGCAAACACCTATTATGATACAACGCCGACCTCGCCTTATTTCAGGGTGGGCTTTCAAGGCGGGTCCTCTGAGAATCAAGGTTACTTTTCCCTTACGACCAATAATTGGACAGGACAGACGGATGTCACTTACGGTGATGCTCCTTTCTATTGGGGAATAGACAATACCAACCCCACATCCTCAATTACTATGCCTTCAAACGGCGGTAAATACAATGCGTTATCTGCGATAACAGGTCTTGCTACGGATACGGCTTCGACCGGCGTTAAAACAAACTATCTCAAAATTAAGAATACAACAGATACGCTTTACTGGACCGGCGCGGCGTGGGGCGTTGATACCTGGTTAAGCCCCTCTTCTTATGCCGATCCGACATGGACGCACGATACAAGCAGTGTAACGTTTTCAAACGGAAAGAACTATGATGTAAGTTTTTACTCTGCTGACTATGGCGGAAATGTCTCAACAACAACAACAAACAGCTTTCTTTTTGACAATGGAGCACCAGTTTCAAGTGTAACCAATCCTGCAACAAACTCACAGTTTAATTCGCTTTTTACTATCTCCGGTACGGCTTCTGATAATGCAGCGTTGGTAAGTGATGTAAAAATAAGCGTAAAGAATACCGATTTGGGTAAGTGGTATGCAGGTGGTACAGATTGGACGGCCGGTGTGGAAACTTGGCTTACTGTAACAGGTTTAAATACTTGGACAAAGACTCTAACAAACATTTCTGGTGATGGTAATTTTCTTATTAGAGGAAAAGCCACAGACCAGGCGGGAAATGTTGAAACTCCCGGCGCAGGTGTCAGTTTTATATATGATACAACAAATCCTTTGTCAACAATATCTGTACCTGCAAACGAAGCAAAGATAAAAACACTCGCCGGAATAACAGGTACTGGTTCAGATACCTCCCCCGGTGTTTTGACTAATGTATATGTAAGTATCAAGGACCAGATTGGCGGGTATTATAACGGCTCTGATTTTTCCGGGGGAGCAGGAACGCAATGGCAGGGAGTAACCGGAACAACAAGCTGGAGTTATCCTGCGCCAACTTGGACAAACCAGCAGTATATAATCAGGACAAAAGCCGTGGATACGGCTACAAACGCCGCTACTTCCGGGACAAGTGTGACATTTATCTATGATGATAATTCTCCTTCTTCCGTGATAACTTATCCTTCAAATAATGATGTAAAAACTGCACTGGCAGGGATTACTGGAACTGCGACAGACTCCGGCGGCTCAGGTCTTCAGGTTGTTCAAACACGGATCTATAACGTTACTGATAATTTATATTGGGATGGGGTAGGTACCTGGCAGGCGGGAAGCGCCTGGGTTAGCGCAACCGGTCTTGCTGCATGGACTTACGACACTTCAGTAACTCCGCTTACATCCGATAGAACCTATGTTATCCAGTCAAGAGCGAAGGATCTTGTTACTCCGACTGAAAACATAGAGACTCCGGGATTTGGCACTACGTTCAAGATAGACACAACCAAACCTGTTTCAACAGTAGCAGCTCCTTTAAGCCAGACCTATAATAGTCTGCCGTACCTTACAGGTACGGCAACGGATGCGACAGCCGGAGTCAATAATGTCAAGTTTACTATAAAAAATCTTACAGATACGGAAACCTTTACCACCGGTCTTTCCTGGGTAAGCGGATCAACAGATTACTGGCATACTGCTACGGGTACGCTAAACTGGAGTTATAGTACGGCTCCGTTTGCGCTGGAATCCGATAAGAATTACTTGCTGGTTACTATGGCTGAGGATAATATTGCCAATGTAGAAACTCCGGGAACAGGTAATACTTTCAGACTGGATAATGTACCGCCTTCTTCTACTATCAACCCGCCTCTGAATGGAACCACCTATAATACCCTGAGTCAGATTTCGGGTACGGCTACCGATGCTTCTTCTTCGGTAGTAAGCGTCCAGGTAAACATTAAAAATATTACCGATAGCACCGTATGGAACGGGGGCAGTTGGGTTAGTGGTTCGCTTAACTGGCTGGGTGCAACCGGTACTAACAACTGGATTTATAATATCTCCTCCTGGGTAACAGGCAAAGTTTACACCGTGCAGTCTAAGGCGGCAGATGCTGCAAGCAATACACAAAGCGCATTTACGGAATCCTCGTTTAGTTTTGATAATACTCCGCCGACAACTGTGATAGCATATCCCGCTACCGGCTCTCTGCGAAGCACGCTTACCGTAATTTCGGGTACGTCTTCCTCTGATACGGCTGCTACCGGTGTTTCAATAAGTTTATTGTTTGTGGGCGGTAACTGGTACAATAATACCTCCTTCTCCTCTCCGGTAGAATACTGGTTGGTATGTACCGGTACGGCTGCCTGGAGTTACACCCCGCCGGCGTTACCTTCGGACGGGGATTATATAATACACACGAAAGCAAAAGATAACGCAGGCAATATTGAAGCTCCCGGCACATACAGCACCTTTACTTATGATACGACAAAACCGACTTCTACGATAACTGCTTTTACGAATGGAGACAAGAAGAGTTCACTTACCGTTCTTTCAGGAACGGCTTCGTCAGACACCTCCTCGGTTTCCATTAATATATTTGATAATAATAATACGCAATATTGGGACGGAGATTCATGGGAGCCGGGTTCGTCCTGGCTTTTCTGTACCGGCACAACCGGCTGGACGTACTCTTCTCCTGCCTGGAGCACCGGCGTCACATATAAAATAAGCACAATGGCAAAGGATAATGCAGGCAACCTTGAAACGGTAGGGACCGCGTGGTCCTTTACTTACGATGCTCTTGCACCGGTTTCCGCGGTTACCTATCCCGCAAGCAATGCAAATCTTAAAATCGCGCCGGAAGGGATTACCGGTACCTGTTCCGATGCTGCTTACGGAAATACAGGAGTTTCTCTCGTTCAAATGCAGTTAAAGTGCGAAACAGATACAAAATACTGGTCAGGCACTGTTTGGGACACACCGCTGGCCTGGGTAAATGTCGGCGGCACCACTGCTTGGAACTATAACGGGGCAGTGGTTCTCTGGGAAGATGGTAAGACATATATAGTAAAGTCCAGAGGTAAGGACGGCGCAAATAATACAGAGACCGGCTCCGCTCTTATAACCTTTAAGTATGATACTACAGTGCCCACTACAACTATAGTTTCGCCTTCAAATGGCGGAAAAATCAAGGCCTTGACGGTTATAACCGGAACGTCCTCGGACGCCACGAGCGGCATGAGCGCTCTCTATATTTCCATAAAGAGCCTTGCGGATACAAAATGGTATAATGGCTCTTCTTTTGTGGATGCTTCTGAAACGTGGCTTTCCCCGACGGCAGGGCTTCAGAACTGGAACTACACCGCGCCAACGTGGGGAGATGGGAAGAGCTACCTCATCCGTAAATATGGCATTGATAATGCGGGTAATTCCGAGACTCCTGGTACCGGTAATTCGTTTACCTTTGATACTACTGCTCCTACTTCCAGCGTGACCAGTCCCGTTACCGGTTCGCAGATATATGCTTCACCGACACTTTCAGGTACGGCATATGATGCCTCAACGGGAATAGTAACTATCCTGCTGAATATCAAGGACCTGGACAATACTACTTACTGGACCGGCTCAACCTGGGTCACCACTGATCCGGATTTTGCCTTTAATGCCGGGGGAACGACAACGTGGACTTATTCAGGACCGACTTATACAACAACACACTGGTATCTTATCCGTTCGAAGGCTGTTGACGGCGCAATAAATAGCGAAACTCCCGGATCAGGTATAACTTTCCAGTATCTTGCCGATTCCACACAGCCGGCTTCAGTAGTTACCTTCCCGGCTAATTCTGGCAACTACTTCAGTCCCGCGGTTATAAGCGGTACCAGCTCCGATACGATGCCCGGGGCAGGTGTTTCCAGTGTGGAGGTTGCTGTTAAGAACGTTACCGATAACGAATATTGGCAGGGTGGAGCCTGGTTGGCCGGAATAAACTGGCTTTCAACAAGCGGATCGACTGCCTGGCTGTATAACGGAACAATCCCGACGTGGACTGACGGTAAGACCTACCAGATTACGACAAAAGCCATGGACTACGCAAATAACATTGAAACTCCCGGTTCAGGAAATACTTTTACAATAGACAGAATTGCCGGTACTACTACGATAACCGTGCCGGCAAACAGCGCTAAATTAAAAGCTATCGCGGCGTTAACCGGAACCGCAGCGGATAACAGGAGTGTGGCCTTGGTCGAAGTTTCCGTAAAGAATATGCAGAATAACACCTACTATGATATCACAACTCCGTGGGGGGATAATTTAACCTGGCTTCCTGCAACGACAGGAACTACTAATTGGACTTATACGCTGCCTACGCTTGCAAGCGGTGTCAGTTACCTCATTCAGGCCAGAAATACAGATACAGCCGGGAACGTGGAAACAGCCGGAACGGGAAACAGTTTCCTTTTCGACAGTACGAATCCTTCTTCCACGATAACTTATCCGTCAGCAGGCGCGAATATAAAGACACAGCCTTCGGAGTTTAGCGGCACGGCTTCGGACAATGCAGCTACAGTTACCCTTGTTAAGATAAGGATTTACAATGTAACTGATACTTTATATTTCCAGGGCGGTTCTGTCTGGGATATTGTTGATACCTGGATAAACGCTGCCGGAACCACGGCCTGGACTTTCACGGTACCTGCACTTACTGACGGCAAGACTTATGTTGTCTCTTCCAGGGCTATAGACGGCGCTGCAAACAATGAGACCGCCGCTGAGGGAAAGACATTTAAATATGATACCTCTGCGCCCGTTTCTGTCGTGACGTCACCGGCAAACGGCAGTAGTTTTACCGCTCTTGCGGGAATTACCGGTACCTCTACCGATACTACCAGCGGGGTTACTCTTGTAAAACTCAGGATAAAAAACATCACAGATACAACTTACTATGACGGGAGCTGGACTTCTTCAGATCCCGGGTATAACCTTAGTGTTGTTGGTACTGATAATTGGACTTATGCGACGCCTGCGTGGACCAGCGGAAAGATATATCTTATTCAGGTGCAAGGTACGGACTTTGCGGGCAATACTGAAACAGCGGGGGTTGGGAACTCCTTTAAATTTGATACGACACCGCCGTCTTCTGCCATAACGAGTCCTACCAACGGACAGACGTTATACTCTGCGCCTGCGCCTGCCGGTACCGCGTCGGATAATCTTGCCGGTGTTAAGAAGGTTCAGGTCAACATAAAAAATATTACGGATACAACCTACTGGACCGGAAGCACCTGGGGTGCGGATACCTGGGTTGATGCTGACGGGACCACCACCTGGAGTTCTACCGTAACGGTATGGACCTCAAACAAGGATTATCAGTTAAGAAGTAAGGCGCAGGATAACGGTTTGCTCTGGGAAACACCGTCTTCCGGAGTGACCTTTACTTATATTGCAGATTCGACTTCTCCGGAATCTGCTGTTGTTTCTCCCGCAAACGGAGCTGTTATTAAAACCTTCTCTTCGGTTAGCGGTACGGCCAATGATGTAGCCCCGAATATGTCAGGGCTTTCCCTGGTCAGGGTATATATTAAGAACGTTACAGATACGCAATGGTGGAACGGAGGAAGTTGGAGCGGAACCTCTACCTATATTACTACAACAGGCGCTAACTGGACATATTCAACCGGGTCGGTAACTGTTACGAACGATAAGGTGTATCAAATACAGTCGCAGGCAATAGATAACGCCACCAATACGGAGTCACTAGGAACCGGCAGTACTTTCACTTATGATACGTCTGCACCCAACTCTACTATAACGAGTCCTTTGAGCGGTTCCAAACTCAAAATTCTTGCGGGGATAACCGGTACGGCTTCCGATACTCACGGTCTCAGTGTTATTAAAATCTCAATAAGGAATGATACAAATAATAATTATTATGACGGCGGGACCTGGGGAGGGACAGAGACCTGGCTGCCGGCTACTGAGGGGACGACTTCCTGGAATAAAACCTCGCCTGCGTGGGCCAGCGGTAAGACATATATAGTAAAGTCAATGGCTGTTGACCTCGCCGGAAATGAAGAGACACCCGGGGCAGGTAAAACATTCACCTTTGATAATGTGGCACCGTCCTCTGTTATAGTTGATCCGGTTAATGGTTCAAAGCTTAACACTATATCTTTGATAACAGGTACGGCAAGCGATCCGGCTACCGGGACCGGAGTTGTAACTGTACAAGTGAGCTACAAGAGATTCTCGGATACCAAATACTGGAACGGTGGAGCATGGGATACGCCGCAAGTATGGCTAAATGCCACCGGGACGGCTAACTGGTCCTGGGAAATTCCGACACCGGCAAGCGGGGTTACCTATCTTGCGCAATCTAAAGCTATAGATGCTGCATTAAACGAAGAGAGTTTCGGAGATGGTAACAGCTTCCTCTTTGATAATCAGGCCCCCGGTTCAATCATAACCGTCCCTGTAAGCGGAAATTACTACGGCGCTTTGGGGACTATAACCGGTACTGCTTCTGATACGGGAAGTTCCGGAGTGAGCAATATAAAATTAAAAATTAAAAATATGAGCAGTACCCTGTGGTGGGACGGAGATTCATGGGAAGGTTCAGATCCTGGCTTTACTCTTTCTGCAACCGGAACGTCGAATTGGAGTTATCCTGCAGCCAGCTGGACGACGAACAAAATATATATTATACAATCCCAGGCGACGGATAATACCGGAACTGCAGAAACTGCCGGCGCGGGAAATACCTTTACCTTTGATGACCAGGTGCCTACTTCGACTGTAGTCCTTCCGCAGCCCTCAACCTCGTACAGCAGTCTGGCGGTAATAACCGGTACGGCATCCGACACGGGTTCTGCAGTCTCTACAGTGCAGCTTAATATAAAAAGAACGACTGATAACTATGTCTGGTCCGGAACCACCTGGGTGACCGGTACGTTAAACTGGGTGACCGCGACAGGTACTTCCAACTGGTCTTATGCTGATGCTACGTGGGACACCGCGAATAATTATACAATTGAAGTAAAAGCTATCGACTCCTCAAACCCGAAAAATGCGCAGAGTTCGTATACTACAGTTAACTTCAGCTTTGATAATGTAATTCCGAATTTTGGCACGGTAACGCCTGTCTCGGAATCAAAAGTAAATGCCACAGGCAGGGTTGTAGGATGGACAAACAGCGAAGGTCTGTATTCAATGACTATCCGGTTCAATTACATATCCGGCCCTGCGGATGCAAGCGCGCCGCATATTCTGACGGTGACTGGTTCGAAACTTAATGCCGGCGCCCAGACGTACGACCTGTATAGTTTTGGCCATACCCTGGTGGAAGGCACGACATATAATATAGTGCTGAATGCGAATGATAACGCAACTCCTGCAAATGCCGCAACAACGGTTACGAAAACAAATGTTACCTATGATACTTCAGCGCCGGTTTCCGCGATAACGTTTCCTGCAAACGGGAATTTCAACCGCGCGGCTCTCGGAGGAATAACCGGTACGTCTTCCGCAGATACGGCGGCAAGCGGAGTCTCGGTGCAGATAAAGGACGTTACGGGAAATCAGTTCTGGACCGGAAGCGAATGGGGAGCGGATACGTGGGTAGTCGCAACCGGCACTACAGCCTGGTCTTATGATGTAAGCGCGATTTCATTCGGCGGCGGAAGTACATACACGGTGCAGTCAAAGGCCAAGGATACCGGTAATAATGTTGAAACGCCGACAGCGTTTGTTACCTTCATATATGATAATGATGCGCCGGTTTCAAGTCCGACGTTTCCTGCAAACAGCGCGAATCTGAAATCCCTGACGGTGATAAGCGCAACTGCAACCGACAGTGTCGGGGTTTCCATCGTACAACTTAGAATTAAAAACGTGGAAGATACTTTGTACTGGAACGGCGGCTGGGGAGCTTCTGCCTGGGTGAATATGTCGCAAGCTCCGGATTGGGCGAGCGCAAAATATGACTTTAACAATGCGAATTGGACTTCACAGCGCAATTATATAATAGAAACGAGAGGTAAGGATGCCGCGAATAACACGGAAACTCCGAGTGTGTTCAGGACGTTCTTCATAGATAAAGATCTTCCGGCGTCGGCCGTGACGAATCCTTCAAACGGTGCGGTAATTTCTGCGTTAACCAACTTCTCAGGAACTGCGAATGATACGGTTTCGGCGCCCGGAACCGGAGTAGCAAGCGTAAAGATAGCGCTTAAAAATTTAACGGATACAACGACCTATACAACCGGTCTTTCCTGGGCAAGCGGTTCGACGGATAACTGGATAAGCGTGACGGGCGGGACGACTTCCTGGTATTTTACAACTCCGACACTTGCCACGGATAAAATATACCAGATTAAATCCATGGCGAGAGACGGAGCTGTGAATGACGAAACACCGGGAGAGGGTATAACGTTCACGTACGATAATGTGGTGCCGACTTCCACGGTAACTCTTCCTCAGCCGTCGACTGCGTACAGCAGTTTGGCGGTAATAACCGGTACGGCGGCGGACACAGGTTCTGCGGTTTCTACAGTGCAGCTTAATATAAAGAGAACGACAGACGGTTATGTCTGGTCAGGAAGTACGTGGGTGACCGGTACGTTAAACTGGGTGACCGCGACGGGAACTACCAACTGGACGTACGGTGAGGCGACGTGGAATACGGCAAATGATTATACCGTAGAAGTAAAAGCCATGGACTCGGCAGCACCAAAGAACGTTCAGAGTTCATATACTACAGTTAACTTCAGCTTTGATAACGTAATTCCGAATTTTGGCACGGTAACGCCTGTCTCGGAATCAAAAGTAAATGCGACGAGCAGAGTTGTAGCGTGGACCAACAGCGAAGGTCTGTCTTCAATGACGATCCGGTTCAATTACATATCCGGCCCTGCGGATGCAAGCGCGCCGCATATTCTGACGGTGACGGGTTTGAAACTTAATGCCGGCGCCCAGACGTACGACCTGTATAGTTTTGGTCATACCCTGGTGGAAGGCACGACATATAATATAGTGCTGAATGCGAATGATAACGCAACTCCTGCAAATGCCGCAACAACGGTTACGAAAACAAATGTTACCTATGATACTTCAGCGCCGGTTTCCGCGATAACGTTTCCTGCAAACGGGAATTTCAACCGCGCGGCTCTCGGAGGAATAACCGGTACGTCTTCCGCAGATACGGCGGCAAGCGGAGTCTCGGTGCAGATAAAGGACGTTACGGGAAATCAGTTCTGGACCGGAAGCGAATGGGGAGCGGATACGTGGGTAGTCGCAACCGGCACTACAGCCTGGTCTTATGATGTAAGCGCGATTTCATTCGGCGGCGGAAGTACATACACGGTGCAGTCAAAGGCCAAGGATACCGGTAATAATGTTGAAACGCCGACAGCGTTTGTTACCTTCATATATGATAATGATGCGCCGGTTTCAAGTCCGACGTTTCCTGCAAACAGCGCGAATCTGAAATCCCTGACGGTGATAAGCGCAACTGCAACCGACAGTGTCGGGGTTTCCATCGTACAACTTAGAATTAAAAACGTGGAAGATACTTTGTACTGGAACGGCGGCTGGGGAGCTTCTGCCTGGGTGAATATGTCGCAAGCTCCGGATTGGGCGAGCGCAAAATATGACTTTAACAATGCGAATTGGACTTCACAGCGCAATTATATAATAGAAACGAGAGGTAAGGATGCCGCGAATAACACGGAAACTCCGAGTGTGTTCAGGACGTTCTTCATAGATAAAGATCTTCCGGCGTCGGCCGTGACGAATCCTTCAAACGGTGCGGTAATTTCTGCGTTAACCAACTTCTCAGGAACTGCGAATGATACGGTTTCGGCGCCCGGAACCGGAGTAGCAAGCGTAAAGATAGCGCTTAAAAATTTAACGGATACAACGACCTATACAACCGGTCTTTCCTGGGCAAGCGGTTCGACGGATAACTGGATAAGCGTGACGGGCGGGACGACTTCCTGGTATTTTACAACTCCGACACTTGCCACGGATAAAATATACCAGATTAAATCCATGGCGAGAGACGGAGCTGTGAATGACGAAACACCGGGAGAGGGTATAACGTTCACGTACGATAATGTGGTGCCGACTTCCACGGTAACTCTTCCTCAGCCGTCGACTGCGTACAGCAGTTTGGCGGTAATAACCGGTACGGCGGCGGACACAGGTTCTGCGGTTTCTACAGTGCAGCTTAATATAAAGAGAACGACAGACGGTTATGTCTGGTCAGGAAGTACGTGGGTGACCGGTACGTTAAACTGGGTGACCGCGACGGGAACTACCAACTGGACGTACGGTGAGGCGACGTGGAATACGGCGAATGATTATACCGTAGAAGTAAAAGCCATGGACTCGGCAACACCAAAGAACGTTCAGAGTTCATATACTACAGTTAACTTCAGCTTTGATAGCGTAATTCCGAATTTTGGCACGGTAACGCCTGTCTCGGAATCAAAAGTAAATGCTACCGGGAGAGTAGTGGCATGGACTAACAGCGAAACATTGAATGCGATGACTATCCGGTTTAATTATAAATCCGGACCTGCGGATGCAAGCGCACCGCATATTATGACAATAACCGGATTGAAGCTTAATTCCGGCGCGCAGACGTATGATCTGTATAACGACGGTCATACTTTAGTGGAAGGTACTACATATGATATCGTTCTGGATGCGACTGATAAAGCAACTCCTGCGAATTCTGCGGTAACGGTTACAAAAACAAATGTTACGTACGATACTTCGGTACCGGTTTCCGCAATAACATTCCCCGCAAACGGGAATTTCAACCGCGCGGCTCTCGGAGGAATAACCGGTACGTCTTCCGCAGATACGGCGGCAAGCGGAGTCTCGGTACAGATAAAGGATGTCACGGGTAATCAGTATTGGGCGGGAAGCGACTGGGGTTCTGCTACCTGGTTAACCGCAACCGGGACTACGGCCTGGGTTTATGATTTAAGTGCAGTTACCTTCGTTACCGGCAGTACTTATACGTTACAGTCGAAGGCGAAGGACACCGGAAACAATGTAGAGAGCCCGAGCGTGCTTGTAACCTTGGTATATGATAATGATGCGCCGTCTTCAAGTCCGACGTATCCTGCAAACAGTGCGAATTTGAAATCCCTGACGGTATTAAGCGCTACGGCAACCGACAGTGTCGGTGTTTCGGTTTTGCAGATGAGAATAAAGAATGTGGAAGACACGTTGTACTGGAACGGCGGCTGGGGCGGATCTGCATGGGTAAATATGTCGCAAGCTCCGGATTGGGCAAATGCAAAGTATGACTTTAATAATACGAATTGGACTTCACAGAAACATTATATAATAGAAACAAAAGGCAAAGATGCTGCGAATAACACGGAAACCCCGAGTGTGTTCAGGACGTTCTTCATAGATAAAGATCTTCCGGCGTCGGCCGTGACCAACCCTTCAAACGGTGCGGTAATTTCTGCGTTAACCAACTTCTCGGGAACGGCGAATGATACGGTTGCAGCGCCCGGAACCGGAGTAGCAAGTGTAAAGATAGCGCTTAAGAATTTAACGGATACAATGACCTATACAACCGGTCTTTCCTGGGCAAGCGGCTCAACGGATAACTGGATAAGCGTGACGGGCGGGACGACTTCCTGGTATTTCACAACTCCGACACTTGCCTCAGATAAGGTTTACCAGATTAAATCCATGGCAACAGACGGTGTTGCTAATGACGAAACACCGGGAGCCGGTGTAACGTTTACGTTTGATAATGCTGTACCGACTTCCACGGTAACTCTACCGCAGCCGTCGACTGCGTACAGCAGTTTGGCGGTAATAACCGGTACGGCGACGGATACAGGTTCAGCCGTATCTACAGTGCAATTAAACATAAAAAGAACGACTGATAACTATGTCTGGTCCGGAAGTACGTGGGTGACCGGCACTTTGAATTGGGTAACTGCTGTAGGTACTACTAACTGGACGTACGGTGATGCGACGTGGGATACTGCTAATGACTATACGGTTCAGGTAAGAGCCATGGACTCGTCAACACCGAAGAATGTTCAGAGTTCGTATACCTCGGTTAACTTCAGCTTTGATAATGTTGTGCCGAGTTTTGGCACGGTAACGCCCGCCTCAGAATCAAAAGTAAATGCCACCGGGAGAGTAGTAGCGTGGACTAACAGCGAAACATTGAACACGATGACGATACAATATAAATATAAATCCGGACCTGCGGATGCAAGCGCTCCTCATGTTATGACGATAACCGGATTGAAGCTTAATTCCGGCGCGCAGACGTATGATCTGTATAACGACGGCCATACTTTAGTAGAAGGCACTACATATGATATAGTTCTTGATGCGACTGATAAAGCAACTCCTGCGAATTCTGCGGTAACGGTCACGAAAACAAATGTTACGTATGATACATCAGCGCCTGTTTCCGCAATTACGTTCCCCGTGAACGGGAATTTCAACCGCGCGGCTCTGGGCGGGATAACAGGTACTTCGTCCTCCGATACGGCGGCCAGCGGTGTTTCGGTCAAAATTAAAAATGTTACCGGAAACGAGTATTGGACCGGCAGTGACTGGGGCGCGGATACCTGGGTGGTTGCAACGGGAACCACGGCGTGGACTTATGATATAAGCGCGATTACATTTAGTACGGGAAATACGTATACCGTACAGTCAAAGGCGAAAGACACGGGTAATAACGTGGAAACGCCTTCATCTGCAGTAACCTTTGTATATGATAACGATGCGCCGTCTTCAAATCCGACGTATCCTGCAAATAGTGCGAATTTGAAATCCCTGACGGTATTAAGCGCTACGGCAACCGACAGTGTCGGAGTTTCGGTTTTGCAGATGAGAATAAAGAACGTGGAAGACACGTTGTACTGGAACGGCGGCTGGGGCGGATCTGCATGGGTAAATATGTCGCAAGCTCCGGATTGGGCAAATGCAAAGTATGACTTTAATAATGCGAACTGGACTTCACAGAAACATTATATAATAGAAACAAAAGGTAAGGATGCGGCAAATAACACGGAAACCCCTAGTGTGTTCAGAACGTTCTTCATAGATAAAGATCTTCCCGTGTCAGCCGTGACCAACCCATCTAACGCGGCTAAAATATCTACCTTAATAAACTTCTCCGGTACAGCGAATGATACGGTTGCCGCGCCCGGAACCGGAGTAGCAAGTGTAAAGGTTGCCCTTAGAAACTTAACGGACACGACCTATTACAACGGAGCAACGTTTGCTTCCGGAAGTACGGATAATTGGATAGCGGTGACCGGCGGGACAACCTCCTGGTATTTTGCCTCACCTGTTCTGGCCTCGGATAAAATATATCAGATAAAATCCATGGCAACAGACGGAGTTGCCAACGAAGAAACACCGGGTGCCGGTATTACCTTTACCTTTGACAATACTCCTCCGACCTCGGTAATTGTAGATCCGGGCAATGGTACAACAGTAAAAGCTCTGGCTTCTATTTCAGGTACTGCCGCTGACACAAGCACTCTGGTTTCTAAAGTAGAGATTAATATAATGAACACTACGGATACAAAGATTTGGGACGGGGATTCATGGGAAAACGGAACCCTGTATTGGCTCGATGCGGCGGGTACAACAAATTGGACGTACTCAGCAATGACTTGGCAGGATGGGAAAGTTTATAACATACAGGTCAGGGCAACGGACTCTTCTTCACCTGCAAAAGTTCAGACTACATTTACTGAATCGGCTTTCAGCTTTGATACTACTCCACCTGCGTCCGTCATTATTTATCCGGAAAACAGCTCCAGGAAAAGTGCTTTACTTGTAATCTCCGGTACTTCGGCTGTTGATACGGCTTCAAGCGGTGTAAGTATTTCCTTAAAACAGGTTGGTACGAATAACTGGTTTAACGGTTCAAGCTATGGTTCTCCTGTTGAATACTGGCTTTCCGCTTCAGGTACCAGTGCCTGGTCTTATGATACCTCCGCCCAGGGGACTTACTTCCCTGCTGACGGAAATTATATCCTTCATGTAAAGGCAATTGATAATGCCGGTAATTTAGAAACCCCGGGAACTTTGTGTACGTTTACATTTGATAATTCAAAACCTACTTCCACTATTACCTCCTATAATAACGGGGATTATCTTAGCTCTCTGCCAAATATTATAGGTACTTCTTCTGCAGATACCGTTTTGCTTGAGCTTAATATTTATGATGCAAAGAACATCCAGTACTGGAACGGTACCGGCTGGCAGGGCGGCTCTACTTATGTCACGGCTACCGGTACTACGGTTTTCACTTACGCAAATCCGGGCTGGCAGGCGGGAGTGACTTACCTGATTAAATCAAGAGCCACAGATTCCGGAACAAACGTGGAAATAGTCGGTGCGGGTAAATCTTTCAAATTTGACGATGTTCCGCCGACTTCTGTCGTCACTTATCCCGTGACTGCTTCGAATCTTAAAATAGCCCCTACCGGTCTGAGCGGCACAGCTTCGGACACTGCAACGGGTGCAACAGGTATTACAATCGTACAGATCCAGTTCTATGATCAAACAGGGAATGTTTACTGGAACGGTTCGCTCTGGGCTGCCCCTACGGCCTGGGTTAATGTTTCCGGTACCACAATCTGGGATTATGATGCAAACTCGGTGATCTGGAGCGATGGCTCTACATATATATTGAAGTCGAGAGCAAAAGACCAGGCTTTAAATGTAGAAGCCGGGTCCGCTCCTGTTACGTTTAAATATGATGCTACAGCGCCGGTTTCTACGATAACTGCTCCGACGAATGGCGCAAAATTAAAACTTCTTAATACTATAACCGGTACCGTGACGGAAGCAACAAGCGGTTTGTCTATCGTGCGGATGTCCATTAAAAATGTTACGGATACAGACTGGTTTGACGGCGCAAGCTGGGGTGCTTCTTCGGAAACCTGGATGTCCGTTACCGGAACTTTGAACTGGTCCAGAGCAAATCCCGGATGGGTTGAAGGCAAAACTTATTTGATCAGGGTTTACGCAGCGGATTATGCGGGAAATGTGGAGAGTGTGGGTACAGGAAACTCCTTTACCTACGATACCACCGCGCCTTCTACTAATATTGTAAATCCTTCGACAGGCACAACGGTTTATGTTTCACCGTCAATCTCCGGTACGGGTTACGATGCGGCAACAGGAGTTGCTGTTGTTAATATTAATGTAAAAGATATTACTTCAACCGAATGGTGGAACGGAACTTCCTGGCAGGGAACGGATACCAATTTTACGGAATCGGCTATAGGCGGTACGAGCTGGAGCTATTCCGGACCGACCTGGACCACGACCCACTGGTATTTGGTTCAGACGAAAGCAACCGACGGTGCGAATAATACAGAAACACCTAATAACGGAATTACCTTTGAATACATCGCTGATGCAATTCAGCCGTCTTCGGTCGTAACATATCCTGCAAATGGCGGCGGTTATTACAGTCCGGCGGTAATCTCAGGAACTTCTGCGGATACGCTTCCCGGTTCCGGAGTTTCCGGCGTTCAGGTAGCTATTAAAAATACCACCGATAACTTGTACTGGCAGGGCAGCGGCTGGGCAGGCGGAATAAACTGGCTTGCATGTTCAGGTTCAGCTGTCTGGCAGTATGGCGGGACAATCCCGACGTGGACTGACGGTAAAGCTTATCAGATTACTACAAAGGCTTCCGACTATGCCGGAAATATTGAAACGCCGGGTGCCGGCAATACTTTTGTCTTAGACAGGATTGTCGGTTCTTCTGCAATTACCTTCCCGGCAAACGGTGACAAAAAGAGTTCGCTCGTCACAATAAGCGGTACAGCTTCCGATAATAATACGGTGGCTTCAGTTCTGATTGCGATCAAGAATCTGACCGTAAATACTTACTATCAGGGGACCGGTTCAAGCTGGGATGATACGATTGTCTGGATCTCTGCAACCTCAGGTACTACGGCCTGGACTTATACAGCTCCTGTTTTTGCCAGCGGCGTTTCTTTCCAGATACAATCAAAAGCTATTGATACGGCCGGTAATACGGAAACCCCGCTCGCCGGTAATACTTTTCTGTTTGACAATACAAAGCCGTCTTCGACTGTAACTTCTCCTGTGAACGGCGCGAATGTGAAAACTCAACCGGGCAGCTTTGCAGGTTCAGCTTCGGATAATGCTGCAACTGTTTCGCTTGTTAAAGTAAGATTATACAATGTTACCGATACTCTGTATTTCCAGGGCGGAGTTATCTGGGATAATATTGATAACTGGATAAATGCTTCCGGGACTGATTCCTGGACTTTCTCTTCGCCCACACTTCTGGACGGAAGAACTTACATCCTTACCAGCAAGGCGATAGATGGCGCGACAAATACAGAAATTCCTGCGGCTGCAAATACCTTTAAGTTCGATACCACCGCGCCGGTTACGGCTATAACTTATCCTGCGAATAATGCCAATATTACGGCGCTGACTTCAATTACCGGTACGGCTTCGGATGCAACAAGCGGAGTTACGCTCGTAAAATTAAAAATCACCAGATTAAATGATACAAATTATTATAACGGCGGATGGAGCGCTTCCGATCCGGGCTTTGTCCTTACGGCTACCGGCACCACAGACTGGTATTATAATGTAAATGTCTGGGATACCGGAAATACTTATAAGATACAATCTGCGGGTACTGATCAGGCGGGAAATGTTGAGACACCCGGGGCCGTTATATCATTTAAGTTTGATACTACCGCGCCTTCTTCTTCTATCTCGAGTCCAAACAACGGTCAGACACTTTATTCCACTCCGACTGTTGCCGGTACTGCGACTGATAATCTTGCCGGCGTTCAGAAGGTCCAGCTTAATCTGAAAAATACCTCGGACACTACTTACTGGACGGGTTCAACATGGGGTGCTGATACCTGGTTTGATGCCGTCGGTACTACCGGTTGGAATTATACCGCCGCGACCTGGACCAGCAACAAAGATTACCAGTTAAGAAGTAAGGCACAGGATAACGCAGGTAATTGGGAAACGGCTTCGAGCGGAGTTACCTTTACCTATATAGCGGACTCTACTTCGCCTTCATCCTCTATTGTTTATCCGGTGAACGGTACAATTTTAAATTCCGTGGCTCTTATAACCGGCAGTGCTCAGGATAATGCTCCTAATGTTTCGGGACTTTCTGTGGTCAGAGTATATATAAAAAATCTTACTGATACCCTGTGGTGGGACGGAAGTACCTGGACAGGAACTTCTGCCTTTACTAATGCTTCCGGCACCTCTAACTGGTCGTATAATACAAGCTCGGTTACTTTTACCAACACTAAAGCTTATCAGTTCCAGTCTCTTGCTATTGATAATGCGGCAAATAATGAGCCCCTGGGAATTGGCATAACCTTTACTTATGATACAACGGCGCCTTCTTCTGCGGTGACTTTCCCGGTCTCGGGTTCAAAAGTCAATGCAGTTGCGGCCTTTACAGGTACTTCCTCGGATACATATGGAGTTACAAATGTTAAAATATCTTTAAGGAATGATACAGATAATCAATATTACACCGGGTCTGCCTGGGATATTTCTGAGACCTGGATTGCGGCAACGGGGACGACCGGCTGGACCAGAAATTCTCCGGCGCTTACTACCGGGAAGACATATATAGTAAGGTCGATGGCGACTGATAATGCTGCAAACGTGGAAACACCTGGTATCGGAAATACCTTCACCTTTGATAATGTAAAACCTACGTCTTCTATATCTATACCGGCAAACGGAGCTAAATTAAAAGCCCTTGCAACCTTGACCGGTTCAGCTACAGATCCGGCTCCCGGAGTCGGGGTCTCTGCGTCTTACGTTTGTATTAAAAACATCGATAATACCACCTACTATAATGGCGGAGCATGGGACGTTAATCAAGTTTGGCTCCTGGCTTCAGGAACAACCGGCTGGGCAAAGGTTGCTCCAACATGGGCTTCCGGAACAAATTATCTTATCCAGTCAAAAGCGGTGGATGCTGCAGGCAATGAAGAAGATGTTTCTGCAGGAAATTCATTCCTCTTAGACAGTCAGGATCCGTCTTCTGCGGTTACTTATCCGGTTAGCGGCAATTACTATAGCACTTTTGGTACCGTGACCGGTACGGCTACGGATCTGGGTAATTCCGGTATAGCAACTGTAAACGTAAAAGTCAGAAATAATACGGATAACACTTATTGGAACGGTTCCTCCTGGGCCGGTTCGGATCCGGGCTTTATTTTGCCTGTTACCGGAACTTCAAACTGGACGTATTCCACTCCGGCATGGACTAACAATAAAACATATATTATTACTTCACAAGCTGTGGATAATGCAGCAAATACCGAAACAGCCGGGGCCGGGACAACGTTTATCTGTGATAATCTGGCGCCTGCTTCTACCATTGTTGCGCCGGTGAATGCGACTACCATAAACGCTCTTCTGACCATAACAGGAACATCTTCGGATAATCTTGCCGGTATTACAAAAGTAGAGATAGCTATTTATAACGCTTCGGCTGATGCTTATTGGACCGGCTCTACCTGGGCGACCAACACTTCAACTACATGGATTTCTGTCACCGGTACGACCAACTGGAGTTATGCTGCACCTGCTTTCACTAACGGAAATGCTTACAATGTCAAATCGAAAGCTTATGATACAGCAGGGAATGTGGAAACAGAGGGAACGGGCAACGGATTTAACTTTGATACAGCCGCGCCTTCTTCTGCAATAACTAATCCGGTAAATAATGCAGACCTGAAGGCACTGACGACAATTAGCGGTACATCTACAGACAGCTTTACGGTGAGTGTTGTTCAAATTGCCATAAAATGCATTACGGATAATAATTACTGGCAGGGCGGAATCTGGGGTGCGGCGCTTAACTGGAATAACGCAACTTCGGGAACTCTTAACTGGACATACACTGCTCCAACCTTTACAGACGGGAAGCAGTACTATATTCAATCAAAAGCTACAGATACTGCGGCCAATGTTGAGACTCCAAGCACTGCAAAGACTTTTAAATTTGATACTTCTGCTCCGTCTTCGGCGATAACAGTTCCGGTAAACAATACTTTCTCCAATCCTGCGACAATTTCGGGAACGTCTTCTGACGGATTTACCGGCGTTAATTCCGTAAGCCTTATGATAAAAAATATCACCGATACTTTGTGGTGGGATGGAGTTGATTCCTGGGGCGGCTCGCCGGCATGGGTTGCGGCAACCGGTACGACAAGCTTTACATATGCTTCTCCTAACTGGACTTCAAATAAAAGTTATGTGATCCAGTCGAAATCTGCCGATAAAGCGCAAAATGATGAAACTCCGGGCGCGGGTAATACCTTTACCTTGGACGATGTTGCGCCTTCTTCAAGCGTTTCTGTCCCTGCGAATAATTCCATTATGAGCAGTGTTCCTACAATTACCGGTTCTGCTTCGGATAATCTTGCAGGAGTGTCAACGGTATATGCAAAAGTAAAGTGCTTGACTGATACAACCTGGTGGAACGGTTCCTGGGTTGGTTCAGATCCCGGTTTTGTGCTTCTGGCCACCGGTACTCTTACCTGGAGATATTCAGGCGTAGGCTTCGAAAGTACTAAGCAGTATCTTATTCAATCCTGCGCCAATGATGCCGCAGGCAATACGGAAACGGAAGGCACCGGTATCTCTTTCAGATATGATACAGGAGCTCCGAGTTCATCAATAACCGCTCCTGCCAACGGCTCTTTTAAGAAAACGGCCCCGGTAGTATCGGGTACAGCTGCAGATACTTACGGTGTGGGCAGTGTGTATGTGAGTGTTCTGGATGTCAATCTTGGCACCTGGTATAACACGACAAACTGGTCGGCTTCGAGTGAGTACTGGATAACGGCAACGGGTACGACTGGCTGGAGCTATAACACAACTTCCTTAACTACAGCACATACATATATAGTAAGGTCAAAAGCAAGGGATAGCGCGGGAAACTACGAAACACCTTCTTCCAGCAGGTCCTTTACCTTTGATAACATTGCTCCTTCGTCTTCTATTACGGTTCCTGTAACCGGGGAAAAGCTGAAAGCCCTTGTGGGGCTCACCGGTACTTCTTCCGATGCGACAAGCGGGGTCTCAACCGTAAGTATAGCTATTAACAATGTTACGGACGCCTCGTACTGGAACGGGATAGGTTGGGGCGCGAGTCTCTCCTGGAATGCGGTAACTTCCGGGACGACTGATTGGAACTTTACCAGCCCGACTTATACTTCCAATAAATGGTATGTAATTACCACTCTGGCAACGGATGTTGCAGGTAATGGGGAAACTCCCGGTACCGGAGTTTCTTTCCTTTTTGATAATGCAGCGCCTTCATCTTCCGTGTCTGCTCCTGCAAATGATACGATTATTAAGACCCTTGCAAATATAAACGGTTCTGCCTCTGATGCAACGACCAGTGTTTCTATAGTTAAGGTCAATATTAAAAATATAACTGATACCCTGTATTGGAACGGCGGCGCGTGGGATTCAGGTTCAAGCTGGGTGGATGCGGGAGGTACGACGAGCTGGACGTATCCTACTCCTACTTTAACTAACGGGAAAGTTTACATAGTGCAGTCAAAAGCCATGGATGAGGCGCTGAATAACGAGACTCCTACAGTGTCTAATACGTTTACCTATGATACGGCGAATCCGGTTACGACCGTTATCGATCCTTCGAATAATTCAAAGCAAAAAGCGCTTACGACAATATCAGGAACCGGTTCGGATAATGTTTCTCTTGCTTCCGTAAAAATAAAAATTAAAGATCTTGACGGTGTTACCTGGTGGAACGGTACGACCTGGGCCGGCTCTGATCCGGGATTCATTTTAACGGTTACAGGTACAACCGGCTGGACGCGTACTGCTCCGGCCTGGAATTCCGGCACCTGGTATTTAATACAAGTCCAGGGTACGGATACGGCGACAAACGTTGAAACTGCGGGGGCGGGATGTTCTTTCCTTTACGATACAGGAACTCCTTCTTCTTCCGTGGCGTTACCGGTTAATAATTCAAAGGTGGCGTCTATTCCTTATATTTCCGGTGCAGCTTCTGATGCTATAAGCGGAGTGGCCTCGGTTAAACTGGAAATTAACAATGTTTCTGACGGTACTTATTGGAGCGGTTCTGCCTGGACAGGTTCTTCCACCTGGGTTACTGGAACCGGTACGACTTCCTATACTTATTCAGGCCCTGATTGGACCAACGGTAAATCCTATGTTGTAAAAAGTTATGCTACGGATAACGCAGGTAATTCCGAAACCGCCGGCGCGGGTAATGCCTTTGTATATGATACTTCAACTCCGGTCTCGGTAATTGTTGCTCCGGCAAACGGTTCAAACCTGAAAACACTTACGGTTTTAACCGGTACGGCCTCAGATGCTAACGGTGTAAGTATCGTAGCGGTAACTGTAAAAAATACCACGGATAATCAGTACTGGTCGGGAAGCGCGTGGGGGGCGGCTTTGACCTGGGTTACGGCAAGCGGTACCACCAACTGGTATTATAATATAAATAGCTTTGCTGACGGGAAGGATTACCTTATACAAAGCAGGGCTACGGATAATGCGGCAAATGCAGAGTCCGCAGGGCCTACGGTTTCCTTTAAATATGACACGACTGCGCCGGCTTCCACGGTATCCTATCCTGTTAATGACGCGGAACTTAAAACATTGACAACGCTTTCCGGTACCGCTAGTGATGCTTCTTCGGGCGTGCTTAATGTGAGATTAAAAATAACAAACCTTACCGATAATATCTTCTGGGACGGGGACTCGTGGGAGGTTGCTGATCCGGGATATTCTCTTGCTGTGACGGGGACCGTTAACTGGACGTATCCTTCTCCGGGAATGACTGACGGAAAGCAGTATCTTGTTAATTCTAAAGCTACGGATAATGCGGCGAATGCGGAGACGCCATCCGCCGGTATTTCCTTCAAGTATGACGGTATCGCGCCGGCTTCTGTTGTTACCTATCCGGTTGCAAACGCAAAACTTAACGCGCTGGTTGCGGTTTCCGGTACGGCTACGGATACTAATTCAGTTTCCGTAGTCAGGATCGCTCTCCAGAATATTACCGATACGCTTTACTGGAACAATACTACCTGGGTTTCCGGTTTAGTCTGGCTGGATGCGGCGGGTACAAATAATTGGAATTATACCGCGCCTGCGCTTTCCAACGGCAAGAGCTATTTAATACAATCCCAGGCCATGGATATAGCCGGTAATAATGAGACGTCCGGTTCGGGTAACGGATTTATATTTGATAATGCGGCTCCGTCTTCGTCTATTACGTCGCCTGCGAGCGCGGCTAAACTTAAAAGTTTAGCTGCTATTACAGGAACTGCGAGCGATACTTTTGCGGGTGTAAGCAATGTTAAACTTAAGATCAAGAATTTTGCGGATACTACCTGGTGGAACGGAGGTAACTGGATAGGGGCGGATCCGGGGTTTATTCTTTCGGCCGCAGGAACAACAAATTGGACGTACACTCCTTCTCTTACCTGGGGTAACGGTAATACTTATCAGGTCCAGTGCCGTGCGACTGATGCAGCGGGAAATACTGAGGTGGCGGGAGTGGGCGCAACTTTCCTGTATGATAATGAGGCTCCGGTAACGTCTATAGTATTGCCGGCGGCGGGTATTGTATATAATGCGCTTCCTGTTCTGACCGGCAATGTAACGGATAATTCTTCAGGGGTCACGCTCGTACAGGTCTCGCTTAAAAACACTACGGACAATACTTATTACACCGGCTCCGGCTGGGGAGGTTCTAATACCTGGCTTTCTGCAACGGGTACAACGGCGTGGACTTATTCTGCTCCTTCGTGGGTTTCAGGCAAGAGTTATTTGATAACTACGAAAGGCACGGATGCCGCAGCCAATGTGGAAACTGCAGGCGCGGGAGTAAGTTTCCTCTTTGATAATGCGGCTCCGGCTTCGGTTATAGTAAGCCCTTCGGATGGTCTTACTTATAAGTCTGTAACGCAGATTACCGGTACTGCAAGTGATGCAACCACTGCGGTATCTGTCGTACAGCTGAATATCAAAAATGTTGATGATACAACCTATTGGAATGGCGGTGCGTTTGGCGGATCTGACTCCTGGGTGGATGCTTCCGGGACGACTGACTGGAACTATCTTATTTCCGGCTGGGTCTCCGGTAAAAATTACAGAGTGACTTCAAAAGCCACCGATGATATTGGAAATGTTGAGACACCTTCTTCTATAGTTAATTTCTTCTTTGATAATGTTCCCCCGACATCTACTTTGGCAAATGTGACAAATAATTCTACGACAAAGAGCTTGATAACTATCTCTGGTACTGCCACAGATCCTGCGGTCGGGTCTGACGTGAACAGTGTAAAGATCAGCATGAAAAATATGACTGATACGACTTACTGGAACGGTTCTTCCTGGGTGGGCTCGGAAAGCTGGCAGTCGGTATCGGGTCTTTCACCCTGGACTTATAACGCTCCGGCCTTTACCTCCGGTAAATGGTACCTTGTAAAATCGATGGCAGGGGATGCTGCGGGAAATAATGAAACTCCGGGCGCCGGTGCTTCCTTCAGATTTGATAATATAGCGCCGTCTACAACTATGAGCGCGCCGGTCAACGGTACGGTAGTTACTTCACTTGCCGCAATAAACGGTACGGCTTCAGATGCGACAAGCGGTGTCACTATCGTAAAAGTGTCTATAAGAAATAATACAACATTCAAATTCTATAACGGTTCAACTTTCATCGCGGATACGGAAACCTGGCTTGCTGCTTCCGGGACTACCAGCTGGTCTTATACTTCGCCGGCCTGGGCAACCGGGACAAGCTATGAAGTCAGAGTATTTTCGACCGATTACGCGGGTAATGTTGAAAGTGTCGGAGTAGGAACCAACTTTACCTTTGATACAACAAATCCTTCTTCTGTGGTAACGGCGCCTGTAAACGGGATTACTTATAAAGCACTGGTGACTTTATCCGGTACCGCAACTGATAATGTGAATGTCTCTATTGTCAGGGTGAAGATTAAAAACGTGACCGATAATGAATGGTGGAACGGCGGAGCGTGGGTGCCTGCGGATCCTGGATTTACCGCTAATACGGCTTCGGGGACAACTCTTTGGACGTTCACATCTCCGGGCTGGACTACGGACAAAACTTATCTTATTCAATCCGAAGCGACGGATACGGCAGGAAATACAGAGACGGCCGGACAAGGCAACAGCTTTACAGTGGACAGCTCTGCCCCGGTTACCACAGTTACGATACCTGCTGATGCCGCAAAACTTAATGCTCTTGCCGGTCTTACCGGTACGGGAAGTGATAATTACAATCTCAGCAAGGTATATGTTTCCATAAAAAACACTACAACCAATACTTTCTACAACGGTTCGGGCTGGGATGACGGTCAGTCCTGGCTTGAAGTTACCGGAACGACCTCCTGGAATTATCCTGCGCCGGGATGGTCTACTGCTAACGGCTATCTGATACAATCCAAGGGACTTGATACGGCGGGTAATTATGAAACTGCCGGAGCCGGAAATACTTTCCTCTTTGATAATAGTAATCCTGTGACGACCATTACGACGCCTGTTAACAACACCAATTATAATTCTCAGCCGGCTAACTTCGGCGGGTCGGCTACCGATTTTGCATATGGTAAATCCGGTGTAAACATAGTAAAAGTACAGATTCTTAATACTATTGATACATTGTACTGGAACGGCGCGGCGTGGGATGTTTCTTCCCAGTGGCTGAATGCGTCAGGTACTGACTCCTGGACTATTGCGGCGGCGACGCTTACTAACGGGAAGACATATGTTATCAAGGCCTATGCTAAGGATAATGCTAATAATACGGAAACGGCGGGTGCCGGTAATACCTTTAAATATGATACTACGGCTCCGGCTTCAGTGGTTACGGCTCCGGGAGCCAATAGCGCTTTCAGGTCTCTATTTGGAATAACAGGTACGGCTTCCGATGCAACCAGCGGAGTGACTATTGTAAAACTGAAAGTTGCGAATCTTACCGATACTACCTGGTGGAATGGTACATCCTGGTCGGGCTCCAATCCGGGAGGGTGTACACTTACGGTAACAGGGTCTAATTCCTGGAGTTATTCGCTGGCCTCCTGGGTTGACGGGAAGACCTATACCATTGCTTCTCAGGCAATTGATATTGCCGGAAATATAGAGTCGGTTTCTGCGGAAAATACCTTTAAATATGATACGGCGGCTCCTGCTTCAATAATTTCTGAACCGCAAAATGCACAGTCATATTCTTATCTGCCGGCAATAACGGGTACGGCTTCCGATGCAACAAGCGGTGTAAATCAGGTTAAATTATCCATAGCAAATACTACGGATACAACTTACTGGAACGGCACTTCCTGGGTGGGTACGGATCCGGGCTTTACTTTAATCGCCACAGGTACTACGGCTTGGGAGTACTTATCCCCTTCCTGGACGGACGGAAAGTCCTATAAGATAAGGACTATAGCCGTGGATAATGCAACCAACTCTGAAACTCCGGGAGTCGGTAATATCTTCACTTACTTCTTTGATGCGGTTAATCCTTCCGCTGTCATGGTTTTACCCGTAAACGGGGCAAAATATAATGCATTAACAACTATTACCGGTACAGCCTCGGATAATTACGGTATTCAAAAGATAGAGATTTCTATTAAGAGATTAACGGATACGAATTACTGGGACGGTGATTCGTGGGAAAGTGTTTTTGCGTGGAATATTGCGGCCGGAACGACCAACTGGAACATGCCGGCTCCTGTCTGGGTTTCAGGTACTTCATATGAAGTTCAGGCAAGACCTACGGATACTTCCAGTAATGTCGGAGCTCCTGCAGTTGCCGGCTTTACTTTTGATACAAATAAGCCGGCTTCTGCTCTTACTTATCCTACCCAGGGTCTGAATATCAACAGTTTGGTAACCCTTTCGGGAACGGCGAGTGATACTATCTCTCCGATAGGGAATGTAAAAGTAAGCATAAAGAATCTCTCGGACGATGTGTTCTTTGACGGCAGCGTCTGGGGAAATACGGAAACTTGGCTTTCCGCTGCCGGCGGCAGTGTCTGGACCAAAGTTTCCCCGACCTGGGTTGATGCGAGATGGTTCCTTGTACGGTCCATGGCTACGGATGAAGCAGGAAATGTTGAGGATCCGGGTACCGGTAATTCCTTCTACTATGATGACCGGATTCCGTCCTCGGTTATTACAGCGTTTACGAGCGGCGTGTATTTACAGACGCTTCCTATTATTTCCGGGACGGCTTCTGATCCCGCACCGGGCTCGGGACTGGCTTCCGTCAAACTAAATTTAAAAAATGAAACTGATACTACTTATTGGAACGGCGGCGCGTGGACTTCTTCCCTGGTCTGGGTGAGCGCAACCGGGACAACAGCGTGGTCTTATAATTCTCCGAGCTGGGTTTCCGGCAAAAAATACATTATCAGATCCAAAGCTGTGGATGCGGGTACCAACGAAGAAGCAGTAGGCGGCGGCAAGACATTTACCTTTGATACAGAGGAGCCGGTTTCGACTATAGTTAATCCGGCTAATAATACTTACAAGAACGAACTTACTCTTATTTCCGGTACGGCTTCGGATGACTCTGCAATCCTGGCGTCTATTAAGTTATCCATAGAAAATATAACGGATACCACTTACTGGACGGGCGCGGTCTGGGGAGCTCAGACCTGGCTTAATGTTTCCGGTACTGCTAATTGGGTTTATTCTGCTCCTGCTTTTGTAAACGGGAACACATATATATTGCAGTCAAAAGCAGCGGATGGAGCGGGTAACAATCAAACCTCAGGCGGTGTTTCCACCTTTACTTATGACACTGATGAACCCAGTTCGGCGATAACTTATCCTACGAACGGCTCCAATCTCAAATCAATAATTACCATTTCCGGTACCGCTACGGACGCGCTGGCCGGGGCCGGAACCGTTTATGTCCTGATAAATAACGCAACTGACGGTACTTATTGGACAGGCTCCACATGGAGTACGAACGTAAACTGGGTGACAGCGAACGGCACCACGGTCTGGAATTATGATATCAACAACTGGACAAACGGAAAATCATATGTTATTAAATCTTATGTAGTTGATAACGCGGCAAATCAGGAGATTCCTCTTGCAGGTAACGGCTTTAATTATGATACAACGGCTCCTTCCTCGGCTATTGTTATTCCGGTAAACGGGGCCAGCTATAATGCGGCTCCGACTATTACCGGTACGGCCGCGGATTCTGACGGCTTCGAAGTAAATACGGTGAAAACCCAGATCAAAAGAGTTTCAGACAGTCAGTACTGGCAGGGCGGGGTTTGGGGTGCGGCCGCGACCTGGCTTACCATGACCGGCTCGGTTAACTGGTCATATACGGGTACTACGCCGACCTACGCCTCCGGAAGTGTTTATCAGATAATTACAAAAGCCATAGATAAAGCGACGAACGAAGAGCTTCCCGGAATCGGCAAAACGTTCCTCTATGATAATGTAGCGCCGTCTTCGGTTATCTCCGCACCGGCAAATAATGTGACTTTAAAAACACTCCCTGTGATCTCGGGTACCGCGTCGGATGCTACTTCGGCGCTGTCTTCCGTAAAGTTAAATATAAAGAATGATACGGATGCTTTATACTGGAATAATTCGGCCTGGTCCTCTTCTGATTCCTGGGTAACTGCGACAGGAACTACGGCCTGGACTTATGCTTCTCCGGGTTATAATAGCGGAAAAACTTACATTATAAGATCCCAGGCGTTTGATGCCGCATCTAACTCGGAAACGGTGGGAGGCGGGAACACTTTCATCTTTGATAATACCGCTCCGGCTTCAGCTATTACTTCACCGGCAACCGGGGCAAAGCTTAAAACTTCACCGGTAATTTCAGGTACGTCAACGGATGCGACGGCCGGTATGGCTTCGGTAAAATTAAGCTACAAAAATGTCACCGACACCGGTTGGTATAACGGTTCGGACTTTACCTCTACCTCCGAAGTATGGCTGGATGCCACCGGCACTAACCCGTGGACTTACACATCTCCGGCTCTAACTTCAGGGAAGACATATTTTGTAAGAAGTATAGGTATTGATGCCGTTTCTAATACGGAAACTGCAGGCACCGGTATAACTTTTATCTTTGATAATGTAGTGCCGGTAACAACCATAGTTCTTCCGGTCAACAGCACAACTTACAGAACTCTGGCGCAGCTCACGGGTACCTCCTCGGATGTTTCGACGCAGGTTACCGGGGTACAGCTCCAGCTTAATAATATAACGGACGGAACTTACTGGGATGGAAACAGCAGCTGGGCGGGCTCGGTTTGGCTTAATCTTTCCGGCAATCTTAATAATTGGAATTATACTTCACCTGCCTGGGTTTCAAATAAAACCTATGTAATCAGAGCGAAAGCAACTGATGAAGCGGCAAATGCCGAAACTCCGGGCGCGGTAAGCACGTTCCTCTTTGACAGTGTAGCGCCGGTCTCCGTGGTTACTTACCCGGCTACAGGTTCAAATCTCAACACCTCTACTCTTGTTTCCGGTACTGCGGCGGATGTTTCGAGTACGGTCGCAACTGTGTTCTTAAGCCTTAAAAATACAACTGATACTACCTGGTGGAACGGTACTATATGGACCGGTGCCGGAGAGTTCTGGCTCACCACCGTGGGCACAACGGCGTGGTCTTATACCGCTCCAACCTGGGTAAATGCCAAGAGTTATCAGGCCCGTACAAAAGCTGTGGATAATATTACAAATATGGAAACACCGGGTTCCGGTAATTACTTTACCTTTGATGATGTTGCGCCTGCTTCCTCAGTTTCGGCTCCTGCTAACGGCGTAAATCTTTCGTCCCTGCCGACGCTAAACGGTTCTGCTTCGGATGCTACAAGCGGTGTTGCCTCGGTTAAAGTTGCCATAAAGAATATCTCGGACAATGTTTACTACTCCGGCAGCGGCAGCAGCTGGATCGGATCTCTCACCTGGATTGATGCAACGGGAACCACCAGCTGGTCGTATACTTCTCCGGCCTGGACGAATAATAAGCAGTACCTTATTTTGACCAAGGCCTTTGATGCCGCGACTAACGAAGAAACTCCGGGTGCGGGCAACAGCTTTACTTATGATACCTCTTCGTCAACTTCGGTAATTGTTGCGCCTTCTAACGGGGCAAAATTAATTGCTCTTGCGACAATCACAGGAACAGCTTCTGACGCACAGGGGGTCAGCAAAGTAGAAATATCGATAAAGAATAACGCTCTCGGCCAGTTCTGGAACAACACTACCTGGGTCGATCCGCCTGAAGTCTGGGTCATTGTTACAGGTACGACTAACTGGTCTTATTCTTCTCCGACCTGGAATAATAGTGTTACATACCTGATCAGAAGTAAAGCAACGGATACGGCGGCAAATGTGGAAAATCCGGGAACCGGTAACAGTTTCCTGTTTGATAATCAGGCGCCTTCCTCCGTCATTACTTATCCCGCCAACGGTGCTCTTTTGACTGCTGTTACGCACGTTACCGGAACCGCAACCGACGATCTAAATGGCTCGGGCGTGGCTCTGGTTAAAATCTCCGTAAAAAATATTAACGATACGCTCTATTATAACGGCGGAGGATGGGATGCTTCGCAGACCTGGATCAATGTTTCCGGTACGGATAACTGGACGTATGCTCTTCCGGCGCTTTCTTCCGGAAAGACGTATCTTGTTCAATCAAAAGCTGTTGACTCTGCAGTTCCTGTAAATACCGAAACTGCGGGTGCGGGAGTTTCCTTCATCTTTGATAGTATAGCGCCGGTTTCAACCGTAACAGTGCCTGTAAATAACACTAAAATAAATACGCTTGCTAATATTTCAGGTACGGCTACGGATGACTACTCTGGCGTTGCCGCGGTAAAAGTTTCCATTAAATGTATAGATGATACAACATATTATAACGGTACCAACTGGGCCGGCGGCAGTGAATTATGGCTTGCGGCTACCGGAGTTGCGGCCTGGAATTATTCCACCTCTTCCTGCTGGACAAACGGCAATACATATATAGTAAGAACATTTGCAACGGATGCGGCGGGTAACTCCCAGACACCGGGAACAGGGAAAACCTTTATCTATGATACTACAAAACCTGCTTCTACGATAACTTCACCGTCCAACGGGGCGATCTTAGCTTCCTTGGCGGCCCTGACCGGCTCTTCGTCTGATACCTTTGGCGTGGCCAAAGTCGAAGTGTCGATCAAGAGGGCTTCGGATACCACTTATTGGAATAATTCTTCCTGGGTTTCAGGCGCTGAAGTGTGGGTGCTTGTTACCAATGTTGCTCCCTGGACTTATACGTCCCCTGCCTGGACGAACGGGGTTTCATATCTTCTCAGAACAAAAGCTACCGATAATGCGACCAATGAAGAGATTCCGGGAGGCGGGACGAACTTTACCTATGATACTACCGCTCCTTCTTCTGCGGTAACTTATCCGGCAAACGGCGCCATTCTTAATACGCTTGTTACCATTACGGGTACGTCTACCGATACCTTTGGCGTAACGTTAGTACAGATCAATATCAAGAATATTACGGATACCACCTACTGGAACGGTTCGGGCTGGGGAGGTTCTCTTACCTGGGTAAGTGTTACGGCGGGAACCGTAAACTGGACGCATACAGCTCCGGGCTTTACGAACAATAAGACTTATTTGCTTCAGACTAAAGCGACAGATAACGCAGTTAATGAAGAGACTCCGTCTGCCGGAATTACCTTTACCTGTGATACTACGGCGCCATCTTCTACCATTACTTTACCTGCAAATGACGGTTTATATTCGGATATTTCTTTAACTACTATTACCGGCACGTCTTCGGATACTTACGGTGTGAATCTGGTGCAGGTGGATATAAAGAATGTAACGGATACCCAGTATTGGAACGGCTCTGTGTGGGGCTCAACTGACACCTGGCTTAATGCTGCCGGAACCGGGAATTGGAGTTATACTGTCCCGGCTTTGACCAGCGGTAAGAGTTATCTGGTCAGAAGTAAAGCCAGAGATAATGCGTTAAACTCGGAGACCCCCGCTGCGGGAAACAGCTTTGTCTTTGATAGTATAAAACCCGCAAGTGTGATAGTTCTCCCGGTAAACGGTGCTACCTATAGTTCCCTGGATAAAATTACCGGTACGGCTTCCGATGCCACGGGCGGAGTAGCGCTTGTAGATGTTTCTATAAAAAATCTTACTGATACAGTTTATTGGACTGGCGGTTCCTGGTCTTCTGATGCTACCTGGATCAATGCTTCAGGAACCAATAACTGGAGTTATAATAATCCGGGATGGCTCTCCAATAAGTCTTATGAAATTAAGTCAAGAGGTACCGATGCGGCAGGAAATGTTGAGGTTGCCGGAACGGCCAAGACATTTGTCTTTGACTCTACAGCTCCGTCTTCTGTGATTACTTCACCGGCTAACGGCAGTTTACTTAATGCCATATCTGTTATATCCGGTACGGCCTCGGATGCTACAAGCGGTGTTTCTATAGTTAAGATCTATATAAATAATACCAGTGACGCTACTTATTGGGACGGCAGCGGCTGGATAGTTACCCAGACCTGGAACAATGCAACTTCCGGAACGACTAACTGGACTTACAATGTGCCGGCGTTGACTTCAGGAAAAAATTATCATGTAAAATCGAAAGCCTTGGACAGTGCTGCAAATGAAGAGACTGCGGGAGCGGGTATTTCATTTACCTATGATAATACAGCTCCGGCATCGGTTGTAGTCATTCCGGTTAATACGGGTGTATATAATTCTCTTACTATTATTACCGGTACAGCTTCCGATAATGCGAGCGGTGTAACTGCAGTCCAGATAACTATAGCCAATGTTACTGACGGGACTTACTGGACCGGTTCTGCCTGGGGCGCGGTAACGTGGCTCTCGGTTTCCGGAACTACAAACTGGTCAACAACCAGTCCGGCCTGGACTTCGGGGAAGAGTTATCAGATAGTATCCCGCGCTACGGACGCGGCGACTAATGTTGAAACTTCCGGCACCGGGAACGGATTCATCTATGACGGCGGAGCTCCGGTTTCGGCTATTACCAACCCGGCTGACGGGGCGACAATTAATGCTTTGGCAACTTTGTCCGGTACTGCTTCCGACGCGATAAGCTCGGTCACTGTTGTGAAAGTATCCGTTAAAAATCAGACTGACACAAGTTACTGGACGGGAGGAGCATGGGGGCCGAGCGAAACCTGGCTTACCGTTTCCGGTACCACAGCCTGGACTTATAACAGTTCTTCCGTAACCTGGGCTGATACAAAAGTATACATTATTAAATCCTTTGCGGTTGATACTCCCGGTAATACTGAAGCGCCTTCTGCCGGAAAGACCTTTACTGTTGATTTAACGGCTCCTTCATCTGTAATAAGTACACCTGCAAACGGAGCAAGGTTGAATGCTCTTCTTACTGTTTCCGGCACAGCTTCTGATGCGTATCCGTTAAATGAAACAAAAATATCTATAAAGGATACCTCAATAAATACCTATTGGAACGGTACGACCTGGGGTGACTTTGAAGTATGGCTTGCCACTGGCGGAACTGCAGGCAGCTGGAATTACACCTCTCCTGCCTGGGTGAACAGCAAGACTTATATAATAAGGTCTGCGGCAAAAGATATTGCCGGAAATACCGAAACTGCCGGAGCGGGAAATACGTTCACGTTTGATACCGAAGCTCCTACCTCGGTAGTGGTAATACCAGTTTCCGGGAGCAAATTAAATACTCTTACTGCTTTATCAGGTACGGCTTCGGATCCTAACTCCGGAACTATAACTCTTGTTAAACTGGTAATAAAAAATCTGACGGATGATACATATTATGACGGGGCGGGCTGGAGCGGAACACATACCTGGATAAACTCGGCAGGTACTGCCAGCTGGACTTTCACGGCTCCGGGCTTTACCAACGGGAAAACTTATCAGGTTCAATCAAAAGCTCTGGATGCCCCCGGCAACTGGGAGACTGCGGCGGCGGGAAATACTTTCCTTTATGATACCGAAGCCCCGGTTTCCGTAATAGGCAAACCTGCAAACGGCGGTAACTATAAAGAGCTTGCGGCAATTACAGGTACGGCTACGGATAATGCGGCAGGCGTAGCCAGTGTTAAACTTAGAGTTAAGAACATCGTAAATACCACCTTCTGGACCGGCTCGGTCTGGGGTGCGGATACGTGGCTTACTGCGGCCGGTACGGCAGCCTGGAGTTATGATACTACTTCTATCGTCTGGGTAAACGGTAACACTTACTTTGCTGAAACAAAAGCGACGGATGCGGCTTCTGTTACCGAGACCGTAACTTACGGTAATACATTTACTTATGATGATACTAATCCTTCTTCTGTTGTGACCCAGCCGGTAAACGGCGCGACTATAAACGGCGGACCTTCTTCCATCGCGGGTACGGCTTCCGATAATATGAATGTGGCCTCGATTGATGTATCAATTAAAGATATTGATGACGGTAAATATTATACAGGTTCCGACTGGTCTTCGTTCGTAGAAGTCTGGCTGTCGGCCGGAGGGACTAATTCCTGGACCAAAGTGAGTCCGGTTTGGACTGACGGTAAGAAATACCTTATGCGTTCAAGAGCTACCGATACCGCGGGTAATGTCGAAAACCCCGGCGCCGGTAATTCCTTCTCTTACTTTGCCCCTGTGGACCATCTTGATGTTTACGGCATACCGGACCCGGTCGTAATCGGTACGGTTCAATCCGTTACAGTGAAAGCAAAAGACTCCGGCAATAACCAGGCTACCGGTTATGCAGGGACCATCACCTTTACCAGCAATGATACTGACAGCAGAAAACTGCTGCCCACTTCCACTACCAACTATACCTTCATCCCCGGTGCTTCGGGCGATAATGGTATTCATACGTTCGCCAGCGCGGTAAAACTTATGACGGTCGGTAATATCTGGGTAAAGGCAACCGATACTAATAACTCTACCATAATCGGTCAGCAGTCTTTAGTTGTAAACCCCGGTACGGCTGACAGGTTATTGCTCCGTCTTCCTGGAGAAAGTAATGACGTACATGCCGTGAACGGAAAAGGCGGCACCCCTACCACACAGGTTGCCGGCACGGGCTTTAATCTTTACGTAAGTTGTACGGATCAATACTATAATGTAGTTACGACTGCGAATCCTGTTGTCGGCTTCACGGTTTCTGATACTTATGCGACAAATCCCGCAAATATTACTCTGGTCAGCGGCGCGGGAACTCAGACCGCTACACTTGTTACCGGAGGGACTACTACTATTACGGCTTCTGATGTGGACGGGACCGGTGTCACCTATACTGCTTCCGTTTCGACTAACTTAAATGTTGTTGCCGGTACGGCTACACAACTGCAGGTTCTTCTGCCCAATCAGACCCCGGTACAGGGTTCGTCTCTCGGTAAGACCGGAACTCCGACCCAGCAGACCGCGGGCACGGCTTATACGGTCACCGTTAATTGCGTTGATGATTACTGGAATAAAAATACAAATGCGAATCCCACGGTTACGCTGTACACGAGTGATAAATATGACGGCGAGCCGTCGGCGAATAACCTGATAAACGGCACGAGGAGTTTCATAATAAATCCTAAAGCCGCGGGTAATGTTACGATTACGGCAAAAGATACCGACGGTACGGATCCGTTGTATGCTGAAAACAGCTCTACGAGTGTTACCGTAGCGCCGAAAACTGCCGAAAAACTTCTGCTTCTGGTGCCGGGAGAGTCTGCAGATCCGGGTTCAGGCTCGGGAAAATCAGGAACTCCTACTATCAGAGCGGCGGGTGTTGCGTTTAATGTGACCGTTGAGTGTGTGGATGAGTACTGGAATAAGAATACAACCGCAAATCCGGAAGTAAAAGTTACCACTTCCGACATAAATGATTCAGAACCTGCACAGGCTTACTTGATCCAGGGCACAAAAACTTTCTCGGTGAATTTGCCTACTTCAGGAATTTGCGTTATTACTGCCGTTGATATTGACGGTACCGGCACGCTTTATACGGAAAGTGTAAGCCCTTCTATATCCGTTGATCCCGGTGAAGCTGTAATGCTTCAGCTTTTGGTCCCGGGAGAGGGTGCTGTTGCCGGTTCCCTTGACGGCAAGACCGGCACGCCTAATGCCATGACTGCAGGGAGTTCTTATAATGTTACCGTAAATTGCGTGGACAGTAACTGGAACAAAGTCGGCGGCGCTCAGCCGGGAGTTACGGTTGCTACTTCGGATCTGTATGATACCGATCCCTCACCAAAAACTTTAAGCGGCGGGAATACAACCTTCTCTGTTGTTCCAAAGACAGCCGGAACAATTACGATTTCTGCTTATGATTCTGACGGCACGGATCCGGTATATACTCAAAACGCAAGCTTGCCGGTAACCGTTCAGCCGGGTTCTGCGATAAAGCTGCAGCTTTTGGTTCCCGGTGAAGTTGCGGTTCCGGGATTATCCACAGGTACTCCCGGAAAAACAGGTACTCCGTCCAATAGAACTACGGGAACAGCTTTCAATGTGACGGTAAATTGCGTGGATGCGAACTGGAATACGGTTTCCTCGGCGAATCCGACGGTAAAGGTAGCTACTTCTGATGCGAATGATACGGATCCGGCAAATACTCAGCTTTCCGGCGGGACAAAGACCTTTAGCGTCACCTTAAAGACTTCCGGTTCTTGTGTTGTTACGGCTTCGGATGTTGCGGGTACTTATACTCAGAATGTTTCTCCTTCAATTACGGTCAGCACCGGTTCTCCTGTTAAGCTTCAGCTTTTAGTTCCGGGAGAAGCTGCGGTTCCCGGATTATCTACAGGAACACCCGGAAAAACAGGTACTCCGTCCAATAGAACCGCAGGCGCGGCGTTTAATGTAACGGTAAACGCGGTAGATGCCGACTGGAATATTGTAACTTCGTCGGCTCCGACGGTAAGGATTACCACCTCTGATCTTTATGACACCGAGCCGGCGCAGGCGCAGCTTGCAGGCGGAACAGGTACTTTTGTCGTGACCTTGCAGAGGGCCGGAACAACGGCAATTACAGCTGTGGACACGGCAGGAACACCGCTCACTCAAAGTGTTTCACCGTCTGTTACTGTTGATACAGGTACAGCTTCCCAGTTACAGCTCTTATTGCCCGGAGAAGGGGCGGTTGCCGGTATGCTTACGGGAACCCCGGGAAAGACCGGAACTCCGTCTGTCAGAAAGGCCGGAGAACCCTTTAACGTGACGGTTAACTGTGTGGACAACTGGTATAATAAAGTTACAACTGCAAATCCGCAGGTTACTGTTACAACTTCCGATGCTTATGACAATGATATCAATCCGTTTACGCTGGTTTTAGGAACCGCGACTTCTCCTGTGACTTTACATACAGCGGGGGCAGGGCATACTATGACTGCAACGGATACCGGAGGAAGCGGCTATAACAACTCCACTTCCCCTGTCTTTACGGCGAATGTTAATAACGCTACAAAACTTCAGTTACTGGTTCCGGGAGAAACTGCTGTGGCAGGACTTTTAACCGGTACTCCGGGAAAGACCGGAACTCCTTCTGCAAGGACAGCGGGAACGGCGTTTAATGCTACGGTTAACTGTGTCGATGATTGGTATAATATAGTAACAGCGGCAGTGCAGCCGCAGGTCGTGCTTGCGACTTCAGATATTTATGACACCGAACCGGACGCAGCATTGCTTGAAAGTTCTACAAAGACTTTCAGTGTTAATCTTCTTACAAAAGGTACTACCGTAATTACAGTGACGGATACTTTGAATGCGGGAACAAGTTACACGACTGATGTGACTCCGAATATTACGGTAAATGTGGGTGCTGCGGTAAAGTTACAGCTTCTTGTGCCGGGTGAAGGTGCCGTAGCCGGTATGATGACTGGAACCCCGGGTAAGACGGGAACTCCGTCAGCGCAGGTAACAGGCACGGCGTTTAATGTGACGGTAAACTGTGTGGATGCGAATTGGAATAAGGTTACTACTCCGACTCCACAGGTAAAAATAATGACAGGGGACTTGTATGATACAGAACCGGCGGCGCAGCTCTTATCTCTGGGAACGAGGACCTATAGTGTTTCACTGGTAACAGCAGGAGCAACGGTTTTAACTGCTGTGGATCTTGGCGGTACGCCGTATACGGAAAGTGTTAGCCCGAGTGTAACGGTAAATGTAAACACAGCTGTGAGATTACAGTTGTTAGTGCCCGGCGAGGGTGCGGTGGCCGGTATGTTAACGGGAACCCCCGGAAAGACCGGAACACCTTCTGCGGAGACGGCAGGCACGGCATTTACGGTAACTGTAAATGCGGTAGACGCGAACTGGAATAAAGTAATTGCTACAAACCCGACGGTAAGTATCGGAAGTTCTGATTTGTATGATACTGCTCCGGCGACAGCGGCGCTTTCAAGCGGTACGGGAACATTTATTGTAACGTTAAAGACAGCGGGAGCAACGACGCTGACTGCGTTGGATGCGGGCGGAACAAATCTGACGGCGAATGTAAGCCCGAGCGTAACAGTAAACGTGGGTGCGGCAGTAAAGTTACAGTTACTCCTTCCGGGAGAAGTGGCAATGGCCGGTATGTTAACCGGCACACCGGGCAAGACCGGTACGCCTTCTGCGGAAACAGCGGGAGTGGCGTTCAATGTGACGGTAAATGCTGTGGATGCGCAGTGGAACGTAACAACCGGAACACCGACCGTGACGATAACTACTTCGGACTTATATGATGCAGAACCGGTAGCAGCGGCACTGGCTGGAGGAACAAAGACGTTCAGCGTAACATTGCAGAAAGCGGGAAACACCATTATAACAGCGAAAGATGTTGCAGCGGTACTGACAGAAAACGCAAGCCCAAGCACGAGTGTTGTTGCAAACACCGGGACGAAACTTCAGATCTTAGTTCCGGGAGAAGTAGCGATGGCGGGAATGCTTACCGGTACACCGGGTAAGACGGGAACTCCGACGAACAGGAAAACGGGAGTAGCGTTTGATGTAACCGTCAATTCAGTGGACAATTGGTATAATATAGTTAATGATAATCCTGAAGTAACGATCACGACAAGTGATGCATACAGTATTAATCCTGCGGTTAAGAACCTTACTGCAGGAACGACCACGCTTTCTGTAACGTTCCGTACGGCGGTAAACACGGTTGTAACCGCTTCTGATACTGACGGAGGAGGAATTAATTACACGGCAAGTGCCAGCCCGAGTACCGGCGTGGATGTAAATAACGCGGTAAAGCTGCAGTTATTGCTTCCGGGAGAAGGTGCTGTTGCGGGATTAACGACGGGAACGCCGGGAAAGACGGGAACACCTTCAACAAGAACGGCGGGAACAGCGTTTAATGTGACGGTAAACTGTGTGGATACCTGGTGGAATATAGTTCCGGCGGCAGTACAGCCGCAAGTAGTGATAACTACAAGTGATGCTAATGATACGGAACCTGTACCGGCGGTACTTGTAGGTTCTGTCCGGACGTTTGCGGTAACGTTACAGACCTCCGGTAGTGTTGTGATAACGGCTGCAGATACAACGGGAGCGGGTACGAACTATACCGGGGATGTAAGCCCGAGTACGACGGTGAACGTTGGAGCTGCTGTGAAATTACAGCTCTTAGTTCCCGGAGAAGGTGCTGTGGCTGGTATGACGACAGGGACACCGGGTAAGACGGGAACTCCGTCAGCGCAGGTAACAGGCACGGCATTTAATGTGACGGTAAACTGTGTGGATGCGAACTGGAATAAAGTAACTTCTGCGAACCCGCAGGTAAAAATAACGTCTGGTGATCTGTATGATACGGAACCTGGAGCGCAGTTCTTATCTCTGGGAACGAGAACGTATAGCGTAATACTGGTAACTGCAGGGAGTACGGTAATAACGGCTGCGGATCTTGGCGGTACACCATATACGGAAAGTATAAGTCCGAGTATAACAGTAAATGTAAACACGGCGGTGAGATTACAGTTGTTAGTGCCCGGCGAGGGTGCGGTGGCCGGTATGTTAACGGGAACCCCCGGAAAGACCGGAACACCTTCTGCGGAGACGGCAGGCACGGCATTTACGGTAACTGTAAATGCGGTAGACGCGAACTGGAATAAAGTAATTGCTACAAACCCGACGGTAAGTATCGGAAGTTCTGATTTGTATGATACTGCTCCGGCGACAGCGGCGCTTTCAAGCGGTACGGGAACATTTATTGTAACGTTAAAGACAGCGGGAGCAACGACGCTGACTGCGTTGGATGCGGGCGGAACAAATCTGACGGCGAATGTAAGCCCGAGCGTAACAGTAAACGTGGGTGCGGCAGTAAAGTTACAGTTACTCCTTCCGGGAGAAGTGGCAATGGCCGGTATGTTAACCGGCACACCGGGCAAGACCGGTACGCCTTCTGCGGAAACAGCGGGAGTGGCGTTCAATGTGACGGTAAATGCTGTGGATGCGCAGTGGAACGTAACAACCGGAACACCGACCGTGACGATAACTACTTCGGACTTATATGATGCAGAACCGGTAGCAGCGGCACTGGCTGGAGGAACAAAGACGTTCAGCGTAACATTGCAGAAAGCGGGAAACACCATTATAACAGCGAAAGATGTTGCAGCGGTACTGACAGAAAACGCAAGCCCAAGCACGAGTGTTGTTGCAAACACCGGGACGAAACTTCAGATCTTAGTTCCGGGAGAAGTAGCGATGGCGGGAATGCTTACCGGTACACCGGGTAAGACGGGAACTCCGACGAACAGGAAAACGGGAGTAGCGTTTGATGTAACCGTCAATTCAGTGGACAATTGGTATAATATAGTTAATGATAATCCTGAAGTAACGATCACGACAAGTGATGCATACAGTATTAATCCTGCGGTTAAGAACCTTACTGCAGGAACGACCACGCTTTCTGTAACGTTCCGTACGGCGGTAAACACGGTTGTAACCGCTTCTGATACTGACGGAGGAGGAATTAATTACACGGCAAGTGCCAGCCCGAGTACCGGCGTGGATGTAAATAACGCGGTAAAGCTGCAGTTATTGCTTCCGGGAGAAGGTGCTGTTGCGGGATTAACGACGGGAACGCCGGGAAAGACGGGAACACCTTCAACAAGAACGGCAGGAACAGCGTTTAATGTGACGGTGAACGCAGTGGATGATTGGTGGAATATAGTTCCGGCAGCAACACAGCCTGAAGTTTTAATAACTACAAGCGATATGAATGATACTGAGCCGGTAGCGGCATTCCTTAGCAGTTCCGTAAGGACGTTTGCAGTCACACTTCAGACTTCGGGTTCCGTGATAATTACGGCCTCGGATACTACTGCAGGCGGAACAAGTTATACGCAGGATATAAGTTCGAGTACGACGGTTAACGTTGGAGCAGCGGTAAAGTTACAGCTTCTGGTTCCTGGTGAGGTAGCAGTAGCCGGAGTTACCACCGGTACCCCCGGCAAGACGGGAACACCTGCAGCGAGAACAACAGGCACGGCGTTTAATGTGACGGTCAACTGCGTGGATGCGAACTGGAATAAAGTAGTTTCTGCGGCCCCGCAGGTGAAAGTATCTACTAGCGACCTTTATGATACGGAACCCGGTGTGCAGTTGTTATCCTCCGGAACAAAGACCTTTAGTGTAACACTGGTGACCGCGGGCACAGCGGTAATAACTGCCGTGGATACAGGCAGTACAGGCTCAAGCTATACGGAAAGTGCAAGCCCGAGTATAACGGTAAATGTTAATACAGCTGTAAAATTGCAGTTGTTAGTTCCGGGAGAAATAGCGTTTGCCGGTATGGCAACCGGTACTCCCGGAAAGACGGGAACTCCTTCTGCGGAGGTCTCCGGAACGGCGTTTACGGTGACTGTAAATTCTGTAGATGCGAACTGGAATAAAGTGACTGCTTCGAATCCGACAGTGAGCATAAATACCTCCGATCTTTATGATGCGGCTCCGGCAACAGCGGCGCTCGCAAGCGGAACCGGAACATTTATTGTGACGCTTCGTACTGCGGGAACAACGACAATAACGGCGGTTGACGCGGGCGGAACTAATTTAACCTCAAATGTAAGCCCGAACATAACGGTGAACGTGGGAGCGGCAGTAAAGTTACAGCTTCTGGTACCTGGAGAAACAGCGATGGCCGGAATGATGACCGGTACCCCGGGAAAGATTGGAACTCCGGATGCGGTCTCAGCGGGCGTTGCGTTTAATGTAACGGTAAACGCGGTTGATGCGCAGTGGAACGTAACAACGGGAACACCGAATGTGACGATAACCTCATCCGACTTGTATGATACAGAACCGGTAGCAGCACCACTTGTTGCAGGAACCAGAACGTTTAGCGTAACATTACAGAAGGCAGGGAATGCATTAATAACAGCGGCTGATACAGCGGCAGGACTTACCGTCTGTGCCAGCCCGAATATAACGGTAAATGTGAACTCGGCAACGAAGTTACAGTTATTACTGCCGGGCGAAGTAGCGTTTGCGGGTATGTTAACCGGCACACCGGGCAAGACAGGAACTCCGAGCGCAAGAGTAGCGGGAACTGCGTTCAATGTGACGGTGAACGCGGTGGATAATTGGTATAATAAAGTTAGTGTAACGCCGACAGTGGAAATAACAACGTCGGATGTGAATGCGCCGGCGGTAGCGCAGGCAACATTGGAAGGCGGAACGAAGACGTATAGTGTGACGTTATATACCGTGGGTACGACAACAATAACAGCGACAAATGTGGACTCACCGTTCTACACGGCTTGCGTAAGCCCTTCAGTAACCGTGGGAGTGGGTGCAGCCGTAAAACTGCAGTTATTACTGCCGGGCGAAGGCGCGGTAGCGGGATTAACAACGGGAACCCCCGGTAAGACGGGGACACCTTCAGCGAGAACTGCGGGAACCGCGTTCAATGTGACGGTGAACTGTGTGGATAACTGGTGGAATATAGCAGCAGGAGCCACGCAGCCTGAAGTACAGATCACGACGAGCGATATATATGATAGCGAACCTGTAGCAGAGGTTCTGGTAGGCGGATTTAAGACATTTGCGGTGACGTTACATACCTCGGGAAGCGTAATAATAACAGCAACGGATACTCAGGGTAATAGCACGAACTATACAGCGGATGTAAGCCCGAGCACGGCGGTGAGCGTTGGAGCGGCGGTAAAGTTACAGCTTCTGTTACCTGGAGAAGGCGCAGTAGCCGGTATGACTACGGGAACTCCGGGTAAGACTGGAACTCCGTCGGTGCAGGTAACAGGCACGGCGTTTAATGTGACGGTCAACTGCGTGGATGCGAACTGGAATAAAGTAACACCGAGTCCGAATGCAAATGTAAAAGTATCAACGAGCGATCTGTATGATATAGACCTTGGAGCACAGCTGCTGGCATCCGGAACGAGGATATTTAGTGTAACACTGGTTACTGCGGGAACTACGGTAATAACTGCTGCAGATCTTGGCGCGGGGAGCTATATAGAAAGCATAAGTCCGAGCATAACAGTAAATGTTAATACAGCGGTAAAGTTACAGTTATTGGTACCGGGGGAAATAGCGTTTGCCGGTATGGCAACCGGTACTCCCGGAAAGACGGGAACTCCTTCTGCGGAGACGGCAGGAACGGCGTTTACGGTGACTGTAAATTCAGTAGATGCGAACTGGAATAAAGTTACCTCTTCAAATCCGACGGTTAGCATTGGCACGTCCGATCTGTATGATACAGCTCCGGCAACAGCGGCGCTCGCAAGCGGAACCGGAACATTTATTGTGACGCTTCGTACTGCGGGAACAACGACAATAACGGCGGTTGACGCGGGCGGAACTAATTTAACATCAAATGTAAGCCCGAACATAACGGTGAACGTGGGAGCGGCGGTAAAGTTACAACTTCTGGTTCCGGGCGAAACAGCATTTGCCGGCATGCTTACGGGAACTCCCGGAAAGACGGGAACTCCGGCTGCGGAAACAGCGGGCGTTGCGTTTAATGTAACGGTAAACGCGGTTGATGCGCAGTGGAACGTGACGACGGGAACACCGAATGTGACGATAACCTCATCTGACTTGTATGATACAGAACCGGTAGCAGCACCACTTGTTGCAGGAACCAGAACGTTTAGCGTAACATTACAGAAGGCAGGGAATGCATTAATAACAGCGGCTGATACAGCGGCAGGACTTACCGTCTGTGCCAGCCCGAATATAACGGTAAATGTGAACTCGGCAACGAAGTTACAGTTATTACTGCCGGGCGAAGTAGCGTTTGCGGGTATGTTAACCGGCACACCGGGCAAGACAGGAACTCCGAGCGCAAGAGTAGCGGGAACTGCGTTCAATGTGACGGTGAACGCGGTGGATAATTGGTATAATAAAGTTAGTGTAACGCCGACAGTGGAAATAACAACGTCGGATGTGAATGCGCCGGCGGTAGCGCAGGCAACATTGGAAGGCGGAACGAAGACGTATAGTGTGACGTTATATACCGTGGGTACGACAACAATAACAGCGACAAATGTGGACTCACCGTTCTACACGGCTTGCGTAAGCCCTTCAGTAACCGTGGGAGTGGGTGCAGCCGTAAAACTGCAGTTATTACTGCCGGGCGAAGGCGCGGTAGCGGGATTAACAACGGGAACCCCCGGTAAGACGGGGACACCTTCAGCGAGAACTGCGGGAACCGCGTTCAATGTGACGGTGAACTGTGTGGATAACTGGTGGAATATAGCAGCAGGAGCCACGCAGCCTGAAGTACAGATCACGACGAGCGATATATATGATAGCGAACCTGTAGCAGAGGTTCTGGTAGGCGGATTTAAGACATTTGCGGTGACGTTACATACCTCGGGAAGCGTAATAATAACAGCAACGGATACTCAGGGTAATAGCACGAACTATACAGCGGATGTAAGCCCGAGCACGGCGGTGAGCGTTGGAGCGGCGGTAAAGTTACAGCTTCTGTTACCTGGAGAAGGCGCAGTAGCCGGTATGACTACGGGAACTCCGGGTAAGACTGGAACTCCGTCGGTGCAGGTAACAGGCACGGCGTTTAATGTGACGGTCAACTGCGTGGATGCGAACTGGAATAAAGTAACACCGAGTCCGAATGCAAATGTAAAAGTATCAACGAGCGATCTGTATGATATAGACCTTGGAGCACAGCTGCTGGCATCCGGAACGAGGATATTTAGTGTAACACTGGTTACTGCGGGAACTACGGTAATAACTGCTGCAGATCTTGGCGCGGGGAGCTATATAGAAAGCATAAGTCCGAGCATAACAGTAAATGTTAATACAGCGGTAAAGTTACAGTTATTGGTACCGGGGGAAATAGCGTTTGCCGGTATGGCAACCGGTACTCCCGGAAAGACGGGAACTCCTTCTGCGGAGACGGCAGGAACGGCGTTTACGGTGACTGTAAATTCAGTAGATGCGAACTGGAATAAAGTTACCTCTTCAAATCCGACGGTTAGCATTGGCACGTCCGATCTGTATGATACAGCTCCGGCAACAGCGGCGCTCGCAAGCGGAACCGGAACATTTATTGTGACGCTTCGTACTGCGGGAACAACGACAATAACGGCGGTTGACGCGGGCGGAACTAATTTAACATCAAATGTAAGCCCGAACATAACGGTGAACGTGGGAGCGGCGGTAAAGTTACAACTTCTGGTTCCGGGCGAAACAGCATTTGCCGGCATGCTTACGGGAACTCCCGGAAAGACGGGAACTCCGGCTGCGGAAACAGCGGGCGTTGCGTTTAATGTAACGGTAAACGCGGTTGATGCCAACTGGAATAAAGTAACGGCAGCCAATCCGACTGTAAAGATAACTACTTCCGACTTATATGATACAGAACCTGTGGATGCCTTGCTGATAGCGGGTACAAAAACCTTCTCTGTCAGCTTTAATACGGCGGGAACCTCGGTGATAACTGCTTCGGATAATGGGGCTGCTTATACTCAAAATATATCCCCGAATATAACGGTAAATGTGAACTCGGCGACCAAGTTACAGTTATTACTGCCGGGCGAAGTAGCGTTTGCGGGTATGTTAACCGGCACACCGGGCAAGACGGGAACTCCGAGCGCAAGAGTAGCGGGAACTGCGTTCAATGTGACGGTGAACGCGATAGATGATTGGTATAATATAGTTAATGTAGAGCCGACTGTGGCGATCACTACTTCGGATGTTAATGCGGCCGCAATTGCTCAGGCGCCGCTGATTGCCGGGACCAAGACATATAGCGTGACATTACAGACTGTAGGTTCGATAACAATAACAGCGACAAATGTGAACTCACCGTTCTACACGGCTTGCGTGAGCCCGTCCGCGGCAGTGGGCGTTAATAATGCAATAAAACTGCAGTTATTACTGCCGGGTGAAGGTGCGGTAGCGGGTATGACTACCGGCGGTACACCTGGTAAGACCGGTACTCCTTCCGCGCGTACCGCAGGTATCGCGTTTAATGTGACGGTTAATTGCGTGGATGATTGGTGGAATAAAGTAAGCACCGCGAACCCTCAGGTTCTTCTTGCTACTTCTGATCAATTTGTCGCTCCGCCGGCAGCGGCTGTGCTTGTCAACGGGACAGGCACCTTCTCGGTACTTTTACAGACCACTACCAATACTGCGGCGATAACTGCCACGGATTCCGACGGTATAGATCCTGTTTATACGACAAGTACGACAACTTCCAATGTCACCGTTCAGCCGGGTCCTGCAACGAAATTACAGCTCCTGCTTCCGGGCGAAGGTTCTGTGCCGGGTTATTCTTTAGGCAAGACCGGTGCTCCTTCCGCACGTACCGCGGGTACCGCGTTTACTGTGACGGTCAACTGCGTGGATGATAACTGGAATTTAGTTACCAGCGGAGCTAATCCTGAAGTAAAGATAACTACCGGTGACGCTTATGATACTGAACCGGCCAAGTTATTCCTGATCGGCGGTATAAGAACGTTTGTTGTGACTCTGGTTACAGCCGGAACTACTAATCTTACGGCTTCCGATGTTGACGGTGTAGGTGTTTTATATACCGCTAACGAAAGCCCGTCGTTTACTGTTAACGTAGGCTCTGCGGTCAAGCTTCAGATACTTGCGCCGGGAGAAGGTGCCGTTGCCGGACTTGGCACGGGTACTCCGGGTAAGACCGGAACTCCTTCCGCGGCAACAGCGGGCACGGTCTTTACTGTGACGGTTAACTGTGTGGACGCCAATTGGAATAAAGTAACATCGGCTAATCCTACGGTGAAAATTACTACTTCCGATATTTATGATACGGAAACGGGAAATGCCCAGCTCGTACTCGGAACCAAGAACTTCCCGGTTACCTTTAAAACAGCAGTCGCGGCTACCGTGGATGCTTCGGACATAGCCGCAGCTTATACCAATAATACAACGCCGGCCATTGCGGTTAACGCGGGTGCGGCGGTTAAACTTCAATTACTGCTTCCGGGAGAAGGCGCGATTGCCGGTATGACTACGGGAACTCCGGGCAAAACAGGTACACCTGCTCCGCAGGTTACGGGAACGGCGTTCAATGTGACGGTTAATTGTGTGGATGCGCAGTGGAACGTTGTGGCTTCCGCCAATCCGACGGTAAAGATAACCACTTCTGATCTATATGATACTGAACCTGTTGACGCTGTCTTGTCTTCCGGTACAAATACTTACTCGGTCGTTTTACATACTGCCGGAACGGCGGTGATAACCGCTTCAGATAACGGAGCAGCTTATACCCGGTACGTCAGCCCGTCTGTTACGGTTAATACAAATAACGCCGCAAGATTACAGCTCTTATTACCGGGAGAAGTTGCGTTTGCCGGTATGCTCACCGGAACTCCGGGAAAAACCGGAACTCCTGCGGCGCAGAAAGCCGGCGCGGCATTTACGGTTACCGTCAACTGTGTTGATAACTGGTATAATATAGTTTCTACGGCAACTCCTCAGGTTTCCATTGTCACAAGCGACACGTTTGACTCTCCTATTACTCCCGCAGCGCTTGTTGCCGGCTCGGGATTATTCAGCGTGGATTTAAGGACTGCGCTTTTAAATGCGCATACGGTAACTGCGTATGATTCCGACGGTGTTGACCCGGTTTACCTTACTGATGAGAGCCCGGTCTTTACCGCTGCTCCGGCTGATGCGGCTAAATTACAACTTCTGGTTCCGGGTGAAGGAACTGTTCCCGGAAGCACCAACGGCAAAACAGGTAATCCGGCAGTTCAGGTTTCAGGTACGGTCTTCACGGTAACAGTTAACTGTACGGATCCCTACTGGAATCTTGTAGACACCGCTAATCCGCTTGTTACAGTTACGACCGCAGACCCTAATGACGGTGCGATTGCCGCTGCCGGTCTTTCAAGCGGCACAAAGACCTTCGCGGTTAATCTTGTTACCGCCGGTACTTCTCTGATAACCGCTGCCGATACCGATGGGACGGATCCTTTATATGCCGCCAGTGTAACGGGTACGGCAATAACGGTTACCGCGGGTGCGGCTGTAAAATTACAGCTTCTGGTTCCGGGTGAAGGTGCTGTGGCCGGATTGTCTACGGGCACTCCCGGTAAGACGGGTACTCCGAACGCGCAGGTTGCCGGTACGGCGTTTAATGTGACGGTAAATTGTGTGGATGCAAACTGGAATAAGGTATCCTCCGGCGCGAATCCCCAGGTTAAGATTACAACAGGTGATACATATGATGTGGAACCTCCTGCAATATCTTTGAGTGCCGGTATACAGATCTACTCCGTTAAATTTGTTACTGCGGCTACATCCGCGGTTACGGCTTCGGATGTGGATGCCATAGATCCTCTTTACATCGAAAGTGCCAGCTCTAATATCACGGTAACTGCCGGGACGGCGGTAAAGCTTCAGCTTCTGGTACCGGGCGAAGGCGCGGTACCCGGGTTGTCTACCGGAACTCCGGGCAAGACCGGAACACCGGCGGCTCAGATTGCCGGCACGGCGTTTAATATAACGGTAAACTGTGTAGATAGCAACTGGAATAAGGTAACCTCCGGCGCCAATCCGTTGGTTGCGATAACTACTTCGGACTTATATGATATTCCTGAACCGATCCCGGCTTCGCTGGTCTCGGGTACAAGAAGCTACTCCTGCGTTCTCCATACGGCGGGTATGACTGCGCTTACGGCTTCCGATACGGATGGGGCGGATCCGTTATATACCGCAGACTCCTCAACTACTCCTATTACCGTGGGTGCAGGCGCTGCTACCAAACTTATAGCTTTACTTCCGGGTGAAACTGCTCTCGAAGGATCTGACACAGGAAAATCCGGAGTTCAAACCAGCCAGATGGCCGGCGTTGCGTTCCTCGTTACTGTGAATGCCACCGATAATTATTGGAATAAAGTACAAACCGGTACCAATAGAGAAGTGACACTCACAACTTCGGATATGAATGATACTAACCCGTCGCCGGTAACCCTTGCTGCGGGTACTTCGGCAATTTCAGTTGACATGATAACCAGCGATATTCAAACTGTGACCGCTTCCGATACCAGTACCAACGTACCGGCCTATAATACTTATGGAAGTTCCAATGTTACTATAGTTCCTGCCGGTGCAGTAAAACTCCAGCTCTTATTGCCGGGCGAAACAGCGGTTCCCGGTTTACTTACCGGGACTCCGGGTAAGACCGGAACTCCTGCGGCTCAGACGGCCGGCGTAGCACTCACGGTTACCGTCAACTGCGTCGACCCGTACTGGAATATAAATCCTGACGATAGTCCTATTGTAACTGTCTCCACTTCGGATCTGTATGATACCGAACCGCCGGCAAACGGTTTGAACTCGGGAACAAAGACCTTTACCATAGCGTTTAAAACGGCGGCAAATACCGGCACAGTAAGTGTTACGGATACGGATGGACAGGCGCCGTTGTATGTTGCTAATTCCAGCACGAGTGTTACCGTTAATCCCAACTCGGGTACAAAATTACAGCTTCTGGTTCCTGGAGAAACCGCTGTACCCGGCAGTTTAAGCGGCAAGACCTCAACAAGTATTACCGGACAGTCGGCAGGTACTCCGTTTGCCGTTACGGTTAATGCAACCGATGATTATTGGAATAAAGTAAACTCGGCAACCCCGGAAGTTACCGTAACTACTTCTGATTTATATGATGCTGTTATTTTGCCTTCGAATTTGATAAGCGGATCGGGTGTTTATAACGTCACCCCTGCAACAGCAGGGACAATTGTCCTTACTGCCAAAGATACGGATATATCTTTACCGGCCTTTGCTCAGAGCATCTCGCCTTCTATAGCTGTCGGCGCCGGCGCTGCAATTAAATTACTTATGGTTCTTCCGGGCGAAACTCATGTGCCCGGTATAACCGGCGGTAAGACCGGAACTCCGTCTTATCAAACTGCGGGTATTGCGTTCAATGTAACGGTCAGCTGTGTTGACTCAACCTGGAATATTGTTGATAGCACTACTCCGGCGGTTTCTATAACCAGCACGGATACACATCCTGATGTTGTAATGCCGCCACAGCTTAATCTGATAGGCGGGAGCAGAGCTTTCCCGATAACTATGGCAACGGCCGGAATTACCAAAACCCTCACGGCTACCGATATGGCGCCTGCGACCTATCTTCCTTATACTACAGCCGGAATACCTATGTATTCGGGCCAGGTTACGCACTTCCATTTAACCGGAGTTGCGGTTACCACGACCTTAACCGGCAATATTACTCCTTCTGATACTACTATAAATGTAGCCGATACAACGGGCTTTAACGCTTCGGGAGAGATCGGCATTGATAATGAAGTAATCTCATATACCGGTTTGACTGCGACTTCCTTTACCGGCTGTACGAGAGCGGCTTCCTATACACTTGCAGCTACCCATAACTCCGGAGCTTATGTCAGCAGGCCTATAAAAGCCGGCGACTCTGCTACGGTTACCGTAGAAGCGCAGGACAGGTTCCACAACAGATGCGCGGGTGGACCTAATCAATATTTAGGCCAGATCCAGTTTACCTCTACGGATACGCCTGCGTCGGTTCCGGCTCCTTACACCTTTGTAGCTGGAGATGCCGGTATTCGTACTTTCAGTTCTGAGTTTACTCCGAAAACCAGAGGCGTGCAGTCGCTTACGGCAAGAGATATAACTGATGACGGCATAAACGGCACGGAGTCCGGTATTGTTGTAAAGCCGGGAGATGCTTCGAAGTTTGTAGTTTATATTAATGATCTTATTACCAATCAGTCAATTACTGCCGGTTCTTCACCTGCATTAAAAGCCAGGATTACCGATGCGTATAATAATTACGTTGCGATGTCGGGTATAACGGCAAATATCACCGTTACGGATGTTACCGGATCTGCGGGAACCGTCTCAACTAACACTGCGGCGACGGACATCGAAGGCCGGATTGGTTCTTTAGCTGTAATCAATTATTCGATTTCAACGCACGCTCCTGACGTTGCGTCCATTACGGTAACTTCCGGTGCGCCGGCTATCTCGGGAAAATCAGGTTTAATCACTACGACCGGCGGAACTGCGCATCATCTGACTTATACCACCAGCCCGACGTCTATTACCGCCGGTAACTGGTCTTCTATATTTACCGTCAGAAGATATGATATCTATGATAATATCACCCAGTTTGGCAACAAAGTAATTGATCTTACTTCAAATTCCACCGGGGCTAATAAGAAGTTCAGCTTAACCGATCCTGTAGTGGCTCCGACTAATACTATTTCTGTCACTATTTTCACGGGCAACTCTACTGCGAATTTCTGGTATTATGATGAAAAAACATCTTATGAACCTCCTGCAGCTTTTGCCTCCTGGGCTATCTCCTGCGCGGGCGCGGGGCTTACGACTTTGAACGGGGATCTAAGAGTTGATCCTGATATAATTTCCAGACTCGTTATAATTACTCCGAGCAGAACACTTACCGCGGGTACTCCGGGTTCGGCTCCTAATAATATTCTTACGGTTCAGTCCCAGGATAAATTTGGCAATCCGCAGAAAGTGGCAAGCGATGCGATTTGTGCCTTGTCTTCCAACTCCATAGGGGTAAACAGCTTCTCGCTTTCTGATACGGTCTGGGCGGCTACGTCCGTAATTACGATACCTGTCAATGAGAATCAAAAGAACTTCTACTATAAAGACGATAAAGTGGGCGCGGTTCTCTCCCTGGATGCGGCGGTTGTGGATACGACTCTAACGGTTGTAGATACGACCGGCTTTGCCGCTGCTGCGGAAACAGATATTACAAAGAGAACCTTAAAGATAGGCGCCGAAGAAATCACCTATACCTCAAAGACTGCCACTACCTTTACGGGCTGTGAAAGAGGCGCGAACGGGACGACTGCCGAGGCGCATAACATAGGGGATACGGTTTACAGGAATCCTGCGGTGGAAATACAGGTGGACTCAAGCGGCTGGCAGGTTGCAAAACAGACAGTGACAATAATGTCCGCCAACGTCTTCAGGCTGAGTTTTGCGACACCTGCTTACAGTATGACCGCGGGTATGGCATCAACCACGGTAAGCACCGCTATAGATGAATTTGAGACTACGATACCGCTTGTGGATGCGCAGTACTTTGCCGACTCGGGTTTAGTAGTCGTAGGCACAGAAAAGATTAAATACTCCGCGAAATCCGGGAATAGTCTTACCGGGTGTTTAAGAGGCGCTCTTGGTTCTGTCGCCGCTTCGCATGCTATAACTATTCCGGTCAACCAGCCGAAGCGGATGATAGTTCAAAGTCAGGATCAGTACAGCAATCCGGTGCTCATGCTTTCAAATACCAACCTTAATCTGATGAGTGGTTCCCTGGGCGGCTCTTTCTCGATAGACGGTGTAAGCTTCTCGACAACAACTTCTACAATATTTGCGGGTAGTTCCGTCGCGGACTTCTATTATAAGGATACGGTAACGGGTTCGCCGACGGTTACGGTTTCCGAATTCCCGTTCCAGTCCTGGATAGCTGCGTCGCAGCAGCAGACAGTGACCGCTAACAGAATAACGCAGATCAAATTTATTACACCTGCGCAAAAAATAGTGGCGAGCAACGCGCTTGGCGCCGGTACAACAGCTATAACAATTCAGACCCAGGATGCCTACAATAATGCTTCAAATGTGCTCTCTCAGAAGTCAATTGGTCTGGCTTCAACTTCGATTAACGGTAAATTCAGTAAAGACGGAGGTATCTCCTGGACGGCGATAACCGTGGAAATAAATGCAGGTAATAATATTGCTTCTCTAAAATACAGAGATATTTCTGCCGGTGTTTGCACTATTACTGCGGATCCGGCCACGGGCTGGACCACCGGCTCACAACTGGTTACTGTTACAAATAATCTCTGCACCCGCCTGGAAGTTACCCATCCGGGAGCAGGTTCTGTAAGAATCGGTATTCTTGCGACCGTAAAGGCCAGAGATGATTACAACAACCTGTGCGTCGGTGATGTTGATAAGGGTAATTATTATACGGGCGATGTTGCTTTCCTGGCAACAGGTTCCCTGGGCGGCACGCCTGTCTGTACTCCGGCGTCCCATAAGTTTGAGAACTCTGATGCGGGTGTGACGACGTTCCAGGTGACCGACCAGATAGTCGAAGAAGTTGTGCTTTCCGTCGCTGACCTGGCGGTGTCTACTATTAACGGTGTTTCTACGACGCTGACTCTGCAGGGCATGATCGTTACACCTACCTTCCTGCTTTCGGGAGGCGTTCCTCAAGCGACGACCAACCAGCCGGTACTTATGCTTAGTTTACAGACCAATAGCGGGACGACTATATTGAGTGCTCTCCGTATTAACCGTCTGGGCACGGCCACGGACTCTGATATTCTTACCGTTAAGATCTACAGAGATGACGGCGGCGGTTTTGGAAGTAACGGGACTCTTGAACCCGCGCTTGATACTCTTATTGGCGCCAATACATTCTCGAGTGGTGTTACTAACATTGCCTTCAGCAGCTCTGAAGTGATAAATGAAGTACAGGCTATAACCTACTTCATAACGTATGATATAAATTCCACGGCAACGCCGAATACCACTTTTGGTATAGAAATAGACAATCTGGCTAATTTTGCTACTTCAGGCGTGTACGTTGCGGCAAATAACTTCCCGATCATCTCCACCACGCTGTCAGCGGCGCTAACGAGTAATCCGATTACTACGAATATTATAGTAGTGTCAACTGCTAACTTCCCTGTCTCGGGAAGATTGGCCATCGGGAATGAACTCATCCAGTATACAATGAAAAGCGCTACAACTTTCATAGGCATAACAAGAGGGTTGAATAGCACTCCCATTGTGGCGCACAGTCCCGGAGAAAAGGTTTATCCTGCAACGGCGATAGAAAGTAAACCTGCAGAAGTTGTGGTGGTGCCGACCAATCTGGCAACGAACAGACTGGCGGGAGCTATAAGCGCGGGCGCGTCGACGATAACAGTACCTGCCTGCGTGAGTACTACAATTGTCTCGAATGATATAACCGCCGCCGATACCACTATTATTGTAAACAGTGTAAACGGCTTCTATCCGACCCTGCCTGCAAACAGCGGGGCCATGCAGTACGGAATAAAGATAGATAATGAAATAATTACATATACGCTCATACCTAAGATCCTGGATGGTGTTAACTTCTTAAGTTATGATAATAAATTTATGAATTGCACCAGAGGCGCGTATGGATCTACCCCCGCGGCGCATACTGTCGGAGCAAAAGTTGAAAGATATCCTGCAACCGACGGCTGGCCTTCTTCCGGTACTCTTAAAATAGATAATGAGATCATTACTTATAACGGTAAACTGCCTAACAGCAGTTCTCCTTCTTCACCGGCGTCGTTCCTTAATGTAGCAAGAGGCGCGTTGGGTTCTGATGCGGCCGCGCATGCGGATAATACCCCTATTTATCAGTATGTTGAGCAGGGTTCGCCGAATGCAATGCTTATGAAATTTGTTCTTTCGACGGATATGTTCAATGCCACCTGGACTGCGCTTAAAATTGATAATTACGGAACCACCTCTGATGCCGACATCTCCTCTTTAAGGATCTACAGAGATTCTAACGGCTCGGGGGCGCTGGAACCTAACCTTGATCTGATGATCAACAGCGGTCTGGAGGTCTTCTCAACCGATACTAAAAAAGTATATCTTTCTGCTTCGGAAGCTATTTCAATGACGCCGAAAACTTATTTTGTGGCTTATAGTATTGCTTACGGCGCTGCGATAGGAAAAGAGATCTCCGCGTTGTTCTCTATCGGTAATGACTACTTTACCTTAACTCCTCCGAGTAAGATACTGAATGTTAACTTCCCTGTTAATTCCGGGGATTCTCTGGCAGTGCAGAAGAACCCTCTTATACATGCTACCGTTGATACCGTCACCGTGACTCCGGGAAGCGCTGCGCCTGCGACCGTCACCCAGGGTGATTCGGAAGTTGTAATGGCAAGACTGCCTATACATGTGGACAAAAACTCCGCGTACTGGGATAGTCTTAGGATCTATAGAACCGGTTCCGGTATAGATACTGATATCACCGCTATAAAGGTCTATAAATGCCAGACGACGGCAAAAGATTCCGACGGTAATCCCGTGCATACTTCCACAAAACTTGCATCTGCGGCCACCGCAGATGCTTCCGTGCTGACTGTGACTTCTCTTATGGGTCCGGATAACGTCTCCGGAAATACGGATGACTTCCCGGCGGCCGGGTATGTCTATATTGATAATGAAAAGATACAGTACCTGTCAAAGACGGATACAACCCTTATATCATGTAGTAGAGGTGTCGGCGGTACGACTGCTTCCGCCCATGCGTTAAGGTCTGTTGTGACGTCCGATCTGCTCGTCTCCTCGGGTTCTGATACTTTCATAGGCGGAGTTTCCAATATAGTCTTCATGACATCGCAGGAAATATTCACTACGGACTCCTACTACTTCGTGGTCTTTGACTTCAACTACTTTACGATGCTCGGGACACAAAAACAGGGCTTCTCCATACCCGATAAAACTTGCCTTACCCTGCAGGGTGTTGATATAGTATCCAACGTGGCCTTCCCCGGAGTCACTGTTAATATTGCGGAGTATGCTGATACGGTAACCATGACTGGTACGGCGGATGTTCCTCATACGGACTTTGGAGATAACACGGCGATACAGGGCGACCGTAACGTTTCCGTGGAAAAACTTGTAATTACCACAGACAAATCTTCGGCGCCGTTAACTTCGATAAAAGTAGACAAGCTTGGTACCGCGCAGGATTCTGACATCTCCTTTGTAAAACTGGTTAGAGATGACGGTAATGGTATCTTCCAGATAGGTGACGGTTATACGCCTTCGAATAATAATAATACGTCTCTTACGGCGCAAATAACTGTTTTGGATATGACTATACCTGTTGTTTCTACTGCCGGGTACCCTGACAACGGCACTATTAAGATAGATAATGAACTTATAACTTATGCGGCCAAGACAGCTAACTCCTTTGTAGTTACCGGCGGAGGAATTAGAGGGGCTAACGGAACTATGCCGGTACTCCATTACAGCGGGGCGGTCGTTAGGAGCTCTAACTCGGATGTCCTGATCAGCCGCGGCACGACCCTGACTGCGGATATCACCGCAGATGATAATACGCTCCCGGTGGTTTCAACAGCTAACTTTAATGGTACCGGTACCCTGAAGATCGAGGATGAAATCATAACGTATACCGCGAAAGACGCAACCAGTTTCAAGAGCGTCACCAGAGGTGGCAACAAAAAGGCGCATAATACCGGTAAATTTATCACTGACAGCTACTTTATTGCGGGTACTACTACAATGACTATCCCGTCGCCTGAAATTATTATACCCGGAATACAGCGTTACTATGTGGTACTCGGGATTAGCGATACTTCCATACCCGAACGTACAGTCGGTGTAAGAATTGCGGATAACTCCTACTTTAATGTAAGTACGCCGAATACAAAAGCGTCTGTTTCTACAATTGCTTCCAACATCTCGACCATAAAGCCGACTCCCAGAGTTCTAAACGTGGTCGGTAATGATTGGACTGCGTCGACCACCTTGTTAGGTGATATCAGTACCTCTGCAACTACTCTTACGCTGGCATCTACCCTGTCTTTACCTGAAGCCGGAGTGGGCCAGGCCTTTTATGCTATAGAGATAGGTGCAGAGATAATGACTTTCACCGGAAAAGGCTCAAATAATACTATAACAGGAGTTACCAGAGGCGCGTTCGGCTCCACGGCGGTAATGCATTTCAATGGCGCGCAGGTGATCAGGCACCTCTTCCAGGGCGACAAAAATGTTGTAATGGGTAAACTTAATATTACCGTGGACGGTTTCCAGGCGGATTGGGCCGGTGCCGATATAGTGCTCAGCGGTAATACGGATGATAAAGACATCGCTCTTGTTAAAATCTATAGGGATGATAACGGTCTGCCGGGCTTCTCTGGTGCGAACGGTGTGTTTGATGTTGCGGTGGATACTCTGATTGCCTCCGGCACCATGATTGGTAAGCAATGTTCCATGACGTTTGCCATACCTGAAACGGTTTACTTTACGAATACTCAGGAATACTTTATCGTCTATGATATAGCAGACGGCGCGACTCCGGGAGATACCGTCGGCATGCAGCTTCCGACCGAGGGTGCCGTACATGTTCTGGGTACCAATACCGTGAATGCAGCCACCTTCCCGATAGTAACAAGCACGCCGGCGCTTTACGCCACGATTGATACTTTAACCGTGAATAAAGTTAATAAAGCTTGGCCTTTGATAAAGCAAGGTCAGGGCAGCCAGCCGTACGCGTATAATGGTTCACTTAAGAACCCTGCGCCGATGCTCCGTCTTGATATGAAAACTGATGCCCATAATGTCATAATAAATAAGATCAGAGTTAACAGGTACAGCAGCGGGGCCAACGGCGGTTCGGATTCCGATATTGCTTCGGTCCGTATCTACTACGACGGTAATAATAGCGGCGACTTTGATCCTTACTTCTGCAGGATACAGAGTTCCGGTGTTGTTCTCCCGGATGCTGTCGAAATACCGGTTGATACCGTTGCAGGATTCCCTGACTCCGGAACTATCTGGATAGAAGGAACTGACGCCATAGAAGCTATTACTTACACCGGACGTGTTCTTGAAACCTCCACCACTGCGGGTAAGTTCACGGGCTGTACCAGACATGCTCTCGGTACACTTGCCGCTTCTTATACCAGCGGCGTCAATGTCCGCATAGACCCGCTTGTTTCCTTTGAAACAGAGTCCTTTATAGGCGGAGTGAAAGACCTTAGCTTGAAGTACCCGCAGAACATCGCGACAACAACTAAATCCTACTTTGTCGTTTACACTATGGCAAATCTTGCTTCCGTGGGTAAGACAATTGCAGTGTCTTTGGCAAGTACTAATGCTACTATCTGCGATGCTATTACTCTCGCCGGTACTGCGGATAAAGTGGCTTTGACCAACTTCCCGCTTCGGTCTACCGACTCTACCATTCAAGAGTATGGTGACACGGTTACTATAAGCGAGATAGGTGATGACGGCTTTATAAAGGATGCAACATCCACAAATAACTCTTACAGGTATCCGCTCAGCCCTCTCCAGGGTCAGAACGTTGCGGTTATGAAGATCAGGCTCGTCACCGATATAGCAGATGCGCTCTGGACCAAGCTCTCGCTTCAAAGAATAGGTACCAGCTTAGACAGCGATATCTCCGCGGTAAAGATCTACAGGGATACAGGGAATGGTGAGTTCTCTGAAGTTGATGACGTTCTGGTCTCTAATATCGCAGCACTTTCTGCGCCGGTGCTTGCCGTGAATGCGACTACTATCAGTGTCAATCCTACGGTCGGTTTCTCTTCTACCGGCAAAATCAAGATAGATAAAGAGATTATATCCTATACATCTCTGGTAGTTAATGGCAGCGGAAAGATAATCGGCTTTGTTGTTCCGGCAAGAAGTAACCCCGTGTATCACAGTATCGGCACAGTGGTCACAGACGGTTTCTTCGGCTCGGATAGTCCGAATCAGGCTGCGGTCTCTCTTGCGGGCCAGCCGCAGGTTATTACTACTCAGGCGCAATACTTCTTTATTGTCTGCCAGGTAGATACCGGCGCTACGCCTAATGCAAATTTAGGTATACAGCTGGCATCAACGGGTAATTTTGAAATGTCCTTCGGTAATAATCCTTCCGGCGGGCCGTTCCCTATGGCAACAATCCAGACCGTTACTATAGCGGAAGTGAAGAATAACCTTACTTACAAGTTCGTGGGCCCTCTGGGCGCCAAGCAGAACCAGACGGATATTCCGGTTGAGAAGTTTACCATTTCTACCAATAATCCGATTGCTACTGCCGTCTTCACGGGCATGCGGCTTCAGGTTCTGGGCTCCGCGCAGTCCGATCCGAGCGCTATTACAATTATAAAGATATATAAAGAAAGAAATGCAAATGATAACTTTGACCTTGCGGATGATTCACCGGCTATCGGTTCGGTTAATTATATTCCCGTAGGAACTCCGGGAGGATCGGACTTTAACGAAGGCTCTGCATTAATTTCTTTCAATACACCGGAAACAATTACAAATGTCGGGACCACCTTCTATATTGTGATTGATATCGGTGATTTCCCTGCGGCGGTACCGGGAACTAATGTTCAGATTAAATTTGAAGTCACCGGGGATCAGGGTCATTCTACATTCTTAATGATCACGCCGGCTAATTTTGCATCACCGGCTATAGGGACTAATATATTATCCTCGGTCATAGACATAAGGGATAAAAAGACGCCTCAGAATCCGGTACTTACCTTCCCGGACTGGATTGATACTACCGCCTTGATAAGCGGCAGCGTGGCGTTTAACGCGGGAGATGAGGTTACTGAAGTTGAGTATACCATTAGCACGGCTGAGGTCACACCTGCGGCTGCGGCCGGATTGTCCTGGTATTCTGTCGGCAAGGCAACAAACCTGCAGGTGGTTGATCTTAATTTGGATCCTGATAAGACCTACTATGTAGGTGTAAGGACTATTAATAAAGTTGGAACAACCAGTTATGTTTCGGATCCGACGAGTAAAGCTATAAAGATTGACTTAACGGCGCCGAGTGACCCGACAAGCGTGCAGACTACCGCTGAAATAGCAAAGAGTAATGTGGCGACTCCGTCCTATACTCTGGTATGGAATCTTGCGCGGGACCTGGAATCAGGAGTTGTGGATTATCAGGTACAGGAGAGAGCGGATACGATGCCGGCATGGTCGGATGTAAAGGCTACGATAAATGTTGAAAACACAAAAGGAAAGACAGCTATTAACAATAAATCACGCGGTCATATTTACTACTATAAAGTAAGAGCGAGGAATGCCGCAGGTTCATGGGGTCCCTGGTCCAAAGAGTCAAAAGGCGTGGCTATTGACGAACTGCCTAAGGAAGTTATAAGTATGGTCAGTAACTATCCTAACCCGTTTGACAGCAGGACGGGAAAGACTGTAATTACATACCTTCTTAACCAGGATGCTGATACCACAATTACCATATATGACCTTCTCGGACATCTGGTTCGAACTATTGAATGTACCAAAGGTACTGAGGGCGGACAGGTCTTCAGGAACAATGTTGAATGGGACGGCAAGAATGATATAGGCGATGAAGTAGCAAAAGGCGGCTACATCTGCAGAATCATGGTAAGATCCAGCGAAGGCGTCAAGCAGGTAATAAGAAAAATAGGCGTATTGCATTAAGCAAGAGAAGGAAATGAAGTAAGTGAAGTAAGGGAAGTAGAAGAAGTAAGAAAAGGAAAAGAAGAAAGAGAAGTAATGGAAGTAGGAAGAGGTTGAGCAAAGTCTAGGTAGAGAACCATAAACCTTTGCGAAATCCACCTAGGTGGAACTGTCCCTACTTTGGGACTGTACCCTCTCTACCCTTGTAAGGTGGATAAAGTAGCAGAAGGATGATATAATAACTGGAGATTGATATGAAAACAGCTGAAAGAACTGACATAAGTTTAGAAAAGCCGGCAGTCAGCCGAAAAATAATGTTACCTAATTTTTCTGCTGTTCGTGCTGCTTTTTCTTCTTCTACTTCTCTTTCTTTCTTTGCTTCCCTTACTTCCCGTGCTTTTCTTGCCTCCTTCGCTTTCCTTGCTGTACTTGCTGTCCCTGCTGTATTTGCTTCGACAGGCAAGGGTGGTCAGCCGGGGGCTTTCCTCTCCTGGGGTGCGGGTGCGAGATCCCTGGGTATGGGCAAAGCTTTTGTCTCGGTTACTGATGATGCGACTGCTACTCTTTGGAATCCCGGAGCGCTTGCTCTTGTTGACCAGAAAGAAATTACGGCTTTGCATGCTATTCTCTGGGCGGATACCAGTTATGACTTTTTAAGCTATGTCCATCCGACATTGGACTATGGTACCTTTGGTCTTTCCGTTTTATTTCTGAATTCCAGCGGCTTTGAAGGCCGGTCTTCGGATAATATCCTTACACAGGACTTCTCGGATAGTCAATTTGCCGCAGGTCTTTCCTACGGGACAAATATTGTTTCTACCTTTGCCATTTCTCTCGGCGGCAATATTAAATATTACAGCCATAATACCGCGGGGAGTAACAATGGAAATATTATTCTGGATTTTGGTTTCTTGAGCAACCCGTTTGAGAATTTCAAAGCGGCTCTTAATATTCAAAATCTTGTCAGCATGAAAATAGGTGAAGATACTCAGGATGTTTTGCCTATTCTCGGACGGTTTGGTATCTCCCACCGGCTTATAAGCGGTCAGCTCTTAATCGCCGCCGACCTGGACAGTCAGATTAACTGGTACCTGGGCATGGAATACAAACTTTTTAGTCCGAGTCTGGGAAAGCCCTTCCAGATAGCGGTACGGCTTGGGATTAATTACGAAGAGTTTACCGTGGGTTTTGGTGCTTCTTATAAGGAATACTCTCTGGATTATGCGTTTTCTACTCATGAGCTTGGCGGGTCTCACCGCTTTTCCGCTGCAGCAAGATTTGGCGACTCAATATCTCTGGCAAGAAATGAGAGAATGAAATCCGAAGACCTTGCAAGGACCGAAGAGAGTAACAGCGCCTATAAACGCGCGGTTGAGGACTATAAGACAGGTACCTATACCGCGGCTCTTGAAAAAGTTACTAAATCTCTTGAATTAAAACCGGAAAATACCGATTCCCAGAGCTTGCAGAAAAAGTTAAAAACTGTCGTACCGATGGTTCCAAAAGAGACAGGGGATACGAGGGAGTCGGAACTGATCAGAAAAGGTATTAATTACTATGTGGACGGTGATGTTCAGAGCTCTTTGGATATACTTAACTATGTGCTTTACGTACAGCCGGAGAATGATAAAATTAAAAAGCTGTACAAGAGTATCGGGGAGGAAGTGGGTCTTGCCGTTACTGTCAGTTCCGAAAGCGGGGTTGATATAGTAAAGGAAAAACTTCTGAAAGCTCTCGGACTCTTCTATGAAGGTAAATTTACGGATGTTATAAAACTCTGCAATGAAGTATTGCGTATGGAACCGGCAAATACCACGGCTCTTGAAAGAATGGGCTCTTCCTATTATAAACTGGGACAGAAATTGGATGCTCTGAAAGTTTGGGAAAAAGCCTATATGCTGAATCCCGACAACAAAGTCCTTTTAAAGTTCGTGGACAAGATTAAAAAAGAGCTGCAGGACGCGCAGGATAAAAACGCAAAGCCGGAGGCTCCGAAATGAAAAAAATAATACGGAGTTTAACTTTAATGTGCCTGTTCTTCTCTTTGGGTGTTGTTTATTCGGAAGAGTTAACCGTAAAGGCGCTCGGGGAGGAGTTTTTCCCTAAGGAAAAAATAATTACCTGTGATTCCTGTCTGACAAAAAACTCCAGTTTTAACAGATATTGTGTCAACTGCGGGACCGCCTTAAATCAGGAAGATATAAGCGCGTATTTTATGATTAAAGCGGGGAGTTTTATCCCCGGAGATTCTGCGATGCGGGATGCCTTCGGGACTCCTCTTTCCGTAGGCTTTGCCGTAAATCTGGAAAAAAGATCTATAGGCCTTCGTTTGGATGTAGAAACAATCTGGATGGAGCGGCTCGTTCCTGTGACCTCTTCGGAAACTACAACTTCTGCACCCGGGGATGGGGAGTGGATGAATGCTTTTACCAGATACCTTTTCACCCCTGTGACTCTTTCCCTGTATATCACCGAAAATATTCAAAACTGGAAGGGTTACTTTGGCATTGGCGCCGGACTTTGCATGGTAAGAAAAGAAACCAGAGGAAGCTACTACGTTTTGTCTGAGCTGAAATGGGGCTATGCAAATGACATTTCAAACGACAACCTTCCCGTCTACCAGATTTTCGCGGGTGTTGTAAAAAATAACAAGATAGGTCTTGACCTGAAATACACCTTCATCCCTTCTTATAGCCGGTACCCGTATCCCTACATAGGCGGTCTCTCCACCACAGTAAGCCTGCTTTTCTAAATTAGGGACAGCGACCAATAAAAAGAGATTGCAACGTTTTTGCGTTAGTAACGTATAGCGTTAACCCAAGTTCCGCTGAATTAGGCATATTTAGACTCATTTCCCTTATTTAAAGCCTTTTTTTATTAAAGGTCTGTACCACATTTCAATTTCAAATCGATTGAGAGTTTTTCAGGAATTCGGATTTTCAAAGCATTTAATAATAATCGTTCTTCCTCATCCGGTCGAAATACTCTACGCAATCGTAGTCTATATCTTTCTACTAAAGACCAGTAAACATGATCCTTGCCGTCTTTATTATGATTTTGTTTTTTTAAAAACATATTATGAGTATTTTCTAATACCCGCGCCAATATGTCAATATACTAGGTCTGTACCACACGCTATTTTAAAACTTTTTATGACAAAAATGCTGCTTTTATATGAACTAAATATTTTTAAAATCGCACTTTTAACATAATTCAGCGGAACTTGGGTTAACCTTTAATTGCAGGGATTGGTCCACCTTCGGTAAAATCTGACACGCCTTTCCGATGTTTTAGCTGTATATTGTAATGCTTTAGTTATGGGTTTACGGAAACCTTAAGATACTGTGAAAAATGTCTTAGTTCCTGTGGTAGTTGCAAGTTAAAAACATGTGACAACCAAAGCACTGCACATAACTGATGCATTTCTGCATGTTTCTATTTTACGTTGTTTTACTATCATTCTTTTGTTATAATAGCAATGTACTAAATTAGTACTAAATTAGGGACAGCGACCAATTAAAAACGTTTTTATCCTGTCGCTAGAGGCTATTCTATTTACTAAGATTAGCAAAAGTTGACTATAAAGAAAAAGTGTCCTATAATTACTTAAAAGAGGTGAGTTTATGAAGGTTTTAGATTTTAAGGTTATATTAGAAGCCGAAACAGACGGTGGATATGTTGTTGTTTGTCCTGCAATTCCGGGATGTTATAGCCAGGGTGACACCTTGGAAGAAGCTATGAGGAATATAAAAGAGGCAATAGATCTTTGCATTGAAGACATGAAGAAGCACAATGAAAAATTACCTGATACTTCAAGAGAATTTGTAGGCAGTGTCTTAGTCAAAGTATGAGTAAATTACCGGTCGTTTCAGGAAAAGAGACAATCAAAGCCCTCCAAAAAATAGGTTATCAAACGGTGAGGCAAAAAGGAAGCCATGTTCGCCTTCGTGATGATACAAACCCAACTCATATTCCAATCACAGTTCCATTACATAAAGAAATAAAGCATGGTTTATTAAGGAGAATAATAAAAGATTCAACTCTTTCTGTTGAGCAATTCGTGGAGTTATTGTAAAAAATATTATTTAACAAGGTTCATTAATGATCATGAAACTAAAAAAGCTTTTATCCGTAATTGTCTTTCTCCTTTGCCTGTTTTTTTATCTTTCGGCAGTCTTTCCTTCCGTATCAGGAGGGGATTCAGGGGAGATAATAACTGCGGCCTACGTAATGGGAATTCCTCACCCGCCCGGGTATCCTCTTTATACTTTGCTGGGAAAACTATTTACATTCCTGCCGCTTTCAAATATTGCTTTTAGGGTTAATTTGCTTGCGGTCTTCTTCGGCGCCCTGGCTTCCCTGATGCTTTATCGGTTAACGGTTTGTGCTCTTAAACAGATATTTTCCACCGGAAGGGAGTTGAATCTGCATCTCCCGTCATTCTTAGTTTCTACTGTTTTTGCGTTTGGCGGGATTTTCTTTGAGCAGGTAATTAATGCGAAGGGCGGTATCTATACCCTTAATGCTTTCCTGATGTTTTCAATAATAGTATCTGTCTTGAAATGGTCGGAAAATACCAAAAATTCCGGCAGTATCTTTCTGTCTTCGTTTTTGCTGGGGCTTGGATTTGCGAATCATCAGACAATAATGCTTATTCTGCCGTCACTGCTTCTTTATTTGTTTATGACGGAAAGAAGTATATTCTCGGGTAATAATATTTTTAAAGCTTCTTTACTCTTTGTTCTTGGCGCAGCCTTTTATTTATATCTTCCGGTAAGATCCATTTCAAATCCTCCTCTTGACTGGGGGAATCCGGAAAATCTCTCTAACTTTATAGCGCATGTTACAAGAAAGGGGTATGGAAAACTCGCAAAAAATATCTTTTCTTTGGAGTTGGTTTTTAGACAAAATTTTGAATTCTTTAAATATCTTGTTTCTCAGATTACCCCGGTTTTTGCCGCTCTTGGACTGTTCGGGATTTATCAGGCGTTTAAGTCGGATAAAAAAATATTCTGGAGTTTCTTTTCTCTGTTTCTGATACTGGGGCCGGGTTTTATATTTATTATTAATCCTGAGCCTTCCTCTGACGACTGGCCTTTTATAAAGATATTTACTCTGCCTGCGCTGTCAGTTTTTCTTGTTTTTTCGGCGGCCGGTATCCTGAAATTAATTGCTTTATTTAAAGATAAAAGATATTTATCCGGCCCGGCAGTTCTTATCCTTTTTGTGCTTCTCGGCTTTAATGTTTATACTGTTTTTACAAAAAATAACCATGGAGATGATAAAATAACGGCTGAATACGGACGGAATATATTAAAAACAATGGATAAAGACGGGATATTGTTTGCGAGTGATGATAATATTATGTTTCCCCTTGTTTATTTTACCATGGTTGAAAAACTCCGCCCTGATATTAAAGTATATGATGATTACGGCTGGATCTTTGAACATATTTACGGCGACAGTTTTGTCTATTTATCAGAAAAAGAGCAGAACCAAAAACGCGTGGAATTTTACAAGAAAACTGTTTTTGGGTCGGGCCGGCCTGTGTATTTTACACCCGGCAGCCGTGTTCAGACTGTTGACAGGGTACAGACGCTATCCTTCGGGCTTTTAAAGGCAGCCTCGAAAGGCAGCATCTCTTTGGGCGCGGAAAAACATGAGAACCTTTGGAATTCCTATGAGAAAGGATCAATATATAAAAGTAATAATTATGCCGATGTGTATTCAAGGCACCTGGCAGCTTCCTATATGCTGCAATACGGTGATTTCCTGATAAAAAAAGGGGAGGTCAAGAAAGGGTTGGAACAGTATGGCTTATCAGACTCTATTGGTTATGATGATGCCTGGATAAAAAACACCCTTTGCTTTTCCTATGATAAGGTTGGAGCAAAAGAAGAGGCAATAAAATGCGGATTGGAAGCCGTAAAACTGGACAAAAAAAGTTCTGAAGCAAATAATAACCTGGCTCTAGCTTTATCTCATGCGGGAAGGAAAGAGGAAGCCGCAAAATACTACCGGGAAGCTTCAAAAGCAAATCCCGGCTTTTCAGTTTCCGACTATAACACAGCCTTAATGTATTTTACGGAAGGAAAAACTGCTTTAGCCCTGGAGTATGCCAATAAGGCGATCTCAATTTCCCCTGATTATTATCAGGCTTATATTATAAAAGGCAGTGTTTACTATGGGGATAAGAATTACGGGGAAGCTCTTCTGGCTCTTAAAAAAGCTAAAGAGTTAAATCCGTCATCTCCGGAGGCAAGATATAATCTGGGTGCGGTTTACCTTGAACTTGGTAAAAATAAAGAAGCAAAAGAAGAGCTGACGGAATATTTAACCCTCTCCCCGTCTGCCGCCAACGCCTCTCAAGTAAAATCAGTCCTAAAATCCCTGCGCTAGTAACGTGTAACGTTCCGGCGTGCTAACATATTGTTAATGACATTCTCATATAAATATTGTAGAATATATTAGAATACAATAGAATACGTCTGCGTGGAGGCTGAATATGTCAAAAGTAATAACTTTGAGGTTGTCGGAAGAAGAATATAAACTGATACATAAAAAAGCTGATATAGAGTTCAGGCCTATATCAAATTATATTACTTCCGTTGTGCTTAGGAATATTGAAGAATCTTCAAATGTTGATGCTGTCGAAATGGCTCAGATAAATAATGATCCAATACTGCAAAAAAAATTGAAAGCCGGCTATAAAGATGCAAAGTCCATGAAGGGAAAGTACGTTGGCTTGCCCTGCCCCCGAGCAAAGTGAGTGGTACAGTGTGTGATTACAAAATATTTGAAACCAATCAATTCCTGAAAGATCTGGATAATGATGTTAGCGGAATGAGCGGTAAAATCAGGGATAAGCTTTTAAATTACGTCTATCCACAGTTGAGGAATAACCCTTTCTTCGGGAAAAACATTAAAAAACTTGTAAACTATCATCCTGAAACTTGGCGTTACAGAATCGGAAATAACAGATATTTTTACATTATTGATCAAAAAAAGAGGTTGGTTATTATGATCTCCTTCGACCAAAGAAAAGACGCCTATTGACCAGGTAGGAACATGTTGCGGGTTGAGCAAAGTCTAAATATCAAACCATAATCCTTTGCATAATCCACCTAGGCGGATTACTGGTTTTATCTCGTATTTTCAACGGATGTTGACAAATATACATCCATTCTCTCGAAAAAGTTTTGAATCTATTAGTGTGATATGATTTATTTAAAGAAATGTATAGCTTTTTCTGTCTCTGACTTCTTTCCTCAGCCATTCCGCTTCTTGCCGCACCTCCAAGCCTCAATCTTTTCCGCTTTTGCCGAGCCTCTGCGCCTCCAAGCATCCGCGCCTCATCTCTTATTGTATCTCTTCGCCTTCTGCATTCCTATCCGTCTCTGTTTATGCTTCCTTTCAATGCTGCTTATTCCGTCATCAATCGAGAGGGCAATAAATCCGCCTTCTTTCATTTTGTTTATATGGCTTTTCAGCATCCTGACTTTATCTCTTATCGCGGCGGCTTTTTCGAATTCCATCTTTGAGGCGTAGGCGTGCATCTCTTTTTCCATATCGGAAATAAGTTTTGGAAATTCGTCCGAGCTGACATATTTTCCTTCACCTTCTGCTGCAATGGGGACGGTATAATAATCGGCTTCGTAAATACTCTCAAGGATATTCCTGATCTCTTTTTTTATTGTTGCCGGGGTTATTCCGTGTTTTTTGTTGTACTCTGCCTGTATTGCTCTCCTGCGGTTTGTTTCGTCTATGGCAAATTTTATGGATTTTGTCATCTTATCGGCGTACATTATTACACGTCCTTCAACATTGCGCGCGGCCCTGCCGATGGTTTGCACGAGGGATGTTTTTGAACGGAGGAATCCCTCCTTATCTGCGTCAAGTATTGCTACCATCATTACTTCCGGAAGGTCCAGGCCCTCTCTAAGGAGATTAATTCCGATAAGTACATCAAACTCACCGCGCCTTAAACCCTGCAGGATCTTTACCCGTTCAATAGTCTCTATATCCGAATGCAGATATTTTGCCCTGATATTTATATCTTTTAAATATTCGGAAAGATCTTCTGAGGACTTCTTTGTAAGTGTTGTTACGAGAACTCTGCCGCCTTTTTCAACAACTTTCTTTATTTCGGCGATAAGATCATCCACCTGTCCGGTTGCGGGTTTTATAGTGACTTCCGGGTCCATAAGGCCTGTCGGGCGTATCACCTGTTCAATAACTTTTCCTTCTGATTCCTTTATCTCAAAATCCGCGGGAGTTGCGGAAACATATATAATTTGCGGTATTCTGGCGTCAAACTCCTTGAAGTAAAGCGGTCTGTTGTCCAAAGCGGATGGGAGACGGAAACCGTAATCGACCAGATTGGTCTTCCTTGCCTTATCTCCTTCAAACATACCTCGTACCTGGGGGAGTGTAATGTGGCTTTCGTCTGCGATAATCAGCCCGTCAGCAGGAAGATAATCAATTAAAGTATAAGGCGGCTCTCCCTGTTTTCTCCCGTCCAAGTGGCGTGAATAATTTTCAATACCTTTGCAGGTCCCTATTTCCAGGATCATTTCGATATCATGCCGTGTGCGTTGTTCAATTCTCTGCATTTCCAGTATTTTCCCCGCATCTTTGTAAAACTTAAGCCGTATTTCAAGCTCTTCTTCAATAGCTTTTGCGGCTCTCTTTAATTCCTCAGGAGGAGTTACCCAGTGCGCGGCCGGAAATATCACTGCTGTCTCCGTTCTTTTAAGCGTGCTTCCCGAGAAAGCGTCTATCTCCGATAATTTTTCAATGGTATTTCCGTTAAACTCTACTCTTATTGCCGTATCCGAGGCGGAGGGGAAGATATCGAGAATATCCCCGCGAAGCCGGAACGTACCCCTGTAAAAATCCGTATCATTTCTCATATACTGGATCTCTACAAGCTTTTTTATCAGGGTATCCATGTTAAACTCCATGCCTTTTTTTAAAACAACCTGCATTTTGCTGTAGGTGTCGGGGGAACCTATTCCATATATGCAGGAAACGCTTGCTACGACGATGGTGTCTCTTCTTGTAAGGAGAGCCGAGGTGGCGGAATGTCTCAGCTTGTCAATTTCATCATTGATGGAAGAATCTTTTTCTATGTAAGTATCCGTCTGGGCGATATAAGCTTCCGGCTGGTAATAATCATAGTAACTGACGAAATACTCCACCGCATTTTCTGGAAAAAATGATTTGAACTCCCCGTAAAGCTGCGCCGCCAGGGTTTTATTGTGGGAGATAATAATGGTAGGTTTGTTTACTTTTTCAATAACATTGGCAACAGTAAATGTTTTCCCCGACCCCGTAACCCCAAGAAGTGTCTGATGTTTCTTTCCTCTTTCCAATCCCGAAATCAGCCCCCTTATCGCCTCCGGTTGGTCACCCTTAGGAGTATACTCCGACACTAATTTAAAATTGCTCATGGTTTATTCCTTATGCGTGAATGACTAAGTACTATTGACTAATGACTATTTATGGAAAGCGGTAAGTTCTCCGCTGTTATTAATTAAAATATACTTTCAGAAGGCGGAAGCTTTTCTCCGCCATCATAAAATAGTCACTAGTCATTAGTAATTAGTAAGTTGATTAATGGTTTAACGGTATTTAGTTTAGTAGATAATATACCAAACCGTAACACCGTACAATAAAATGTCGATGATCAGCGGGATATCCGTAACCAGAATTTCTTCGGGATTTCCCCCGGTCTCTTTCTGATATATAAGGTAGAGATAGCGAAACACTCCGTACAGGACAAAGGGAAGGGTGTATATCAGGTGTTCAGTGTTAAAATGGCTTTTAGTTTCTGGAGAAAGTGTATAGATAGCGTAAGCAACAACCGTAGCTGAGGTGACAACCGTTATCATCTGGTCCAGCAGGGAGACATTGTACTCTTTAAGCGAACTCCTGTGAGAAGTAGCTTTTTTGTCAAGTTTGATGAGTTCGAATCTGCGTTTACCGAGCGCCAGAAATAAAGACAAAAAGAGCGTGCAGACCAAAAGCCAGCTGGAAACATCTACCGCGATAATCTCCGCGCCGGCGACCACTCTAAGGACAAAGCCGATGGCAATTATAAAGATGTCCAGAATAACGACGTTTTTCAGATTGAAAGTATAAAGTATTTGCAGGGCTATGTAGATAACGATTACCCAGCCGAAGTTTGTCTCCAGGTTAAAAGCGGAAACGATTCCGAGTGTTGCGAAGAAGAGGAAGGAAAGGATCGCATAACTGATCGGAAGTTTTCCCGAGGCAATAGGCCTTTTTGCCTTTTTAGGGTGGAGCTTGTCTTTATCCCTGTCTATTATATCGTTTAGAGTATATATACTGCCGGAAACAATACAGAAGATTAGGAACCCTATGAGTGTCTCGATAACAGAATAATAGTTATTAAGCTTCTGCGAAAAAATAAGCGCCGCAAAGATCAAAAAGTTCTTAGTCCACTGCTTCGGCCGTAAACTAAGGAATATGTATTTTACTATTTTAAAGGCGTTCATATACCTTAGATTTTATCATAAATGAATGAAAATTGGTAAGATAAATGAGAAAAAGCTTACTAAAAGTGCAAAAAGTGGGACAGGCACGTGCCTGTCCCACTTTTTGTTGCTCTATTTCCGCCTGAGTCGGATCTGCCTCAGGCATGACATCGAGCGCCTGATAAAATCAGACAACTATAAAATACTTTAATTTTTAACTTGTGAAAAACTACGCTACTTGCTACAATAATTTATCTTAAATGAAGGGGGTATGGTGCCTAAAAAAACAGAAAAGAACGATATCGTAATAACGAGATTTCATAAGATGGTCAGTTTTGTTGTTTGTGCAATCACTCTATTTACTATAGTTAATCCATTAATATTTTTTAGGTTAGATTATTTTAAAGAGGCGCAAGGTTTATCCTTCGGTATTGGAATAGCATTCAATTTATCCTTTATGATGTTTATGTTAGCGGATAAAAACCTCAGGGTTGAACGCCTCACGAGTAAGTTTCATTATCTAATTCTTCTGATATTATCTTGTATGTTTCTTTTTGGCAGTTATTATGGCAGGCAGGAATTCTCATATAAATATGCTATTAATCTGTTTGCAACATTATCAAATTCTGTAATATTTTGTGCAATTATAGGATATGTTGTTCGCAAAGATTTCAAAAAAGGTGTTATAGATCCTAGCTTCATAAAGCTAATGCTGATTTATTTTATTTATTCTATTTCGCTTGCTTTGTTTTGCAGCGGGTTAACTGGTCTTAGTAATCTCTTCCCAATATCAATGTTATTCATTCCGCTATTATTCTCGTTGAAGTCGCAACCTAAACCGGCTAAATAGTACTTCGCAAGTTTTGACGTGAGTAACGTGTAACGTGAGAAATATTAATATATTTCAAAGATTTTACGTTATGGACTTTTATAGACAAGCCCTACAGCCTTTTAACTTTATGATATTATAATTTCGAGATTTTACTTTATAAACCTTACAAACTTTATAAACGTATATTCATAGCCGCTTAACGCGTACTTGCCTGGCAAGACTATGTAATTTTGCCGTCTCAAACTCCGCCGGCCTTAACGTTAACGCACTAGCGGCGCCAACACCTGCTCCTATCTTTAGCGTCTCTTCCGGCGTGAGCCCTTTGGAAATTCCGTACGCAACTCCTGCAAGCATGGCATCACCCGCGCCTACTCCGTTGACCGGTTTTATTTTAGGAGGGGTGACCAGAAAAACATTTCCCTGAGCCCCTGCAAGGAATCTTTCTTTGCCGTCCGTTACAATAACCCAGCTTATTCCTTGTTTAAAGAGAGTGTATATTTTGCTTTCTATATTTTGCGGGCCGAATGTTGCCGTAAATTCATCGCGGTTCATTTTGATCAAATATGGTTTTGCAGCTACAGCTTTCTTCATCGGTTCTTTACAGATATCAGAAAGAACGCGTGTTCCGGTTCTGGCGGCCTCTTTTATTATCCAGCAATAGAAGGAGTTATCAACTCCAGGGGGAAGAGTCCCGGAAATTGTAACAAGTTCGGCTTTTTTAAGCTGTTTTGAAAGTTTTTTCTTTAAAGCCGTAAGTTCTTCCCCTGAAATACTTCCGGACGGTTCGATCAGTTCCGTAAAAACGTTATTATTTTTATTGATCAGCGTTGTACATACCCTGGTATTGGCCTTTGTAAACACAAAATCTGAATTAACTTTTTCTTTTTTAAGTTCATTAAGGATAAGCGCGCCGTTTGTACCGCCTATAAAACCCGTTGCAATTACATTACTGCCCAGAGTTCTTAAAGCCCTGGCAACATTTATTCCCTTTCCGCTCGGGGCTGTATATAGCTCCAAAGCCCGGAGAACCCAGCCTTCTTTAAAGGAATCAAAGAGAAGAACCTTCTGATAAGCGCTATTTAAACTGATAGATAAGATCAAGGGTAGTTTATAAGGTTTTTAAGGTTCATAAGGTTTATAAAGTAAAAGCGTTTTGACATTATATCTCTCTATTAATACACACTGACATTATATATTTTCTTATTAATAAGAACCTGCTTGAAAAACTTTATTAACTTTACAAACCTTAGAAACTTTATGAACCTAGAAAAAGCTATGCTTTTTCGTAATGGTGGCGGGAGGGTTGAGCATCTTTCATGCGAAATCCGCCAAAGCTTTGTGGCGGAGACCTCCCAACACTAATGTAATATATTAAAAATGGTGGCGGGAGGGGGACTTGAACCCTCGACCAAGGGATTATGATTCCCGTGCTCTACCAGCTGAGCTACCCCGCCACACAAAAGGTATTTTACAGAATAATCCCTTAAAAATCAAGACAAAACAAGGCAGAGGGTTGGAAGGTTGGAGGAATGCAGCTTAAAAATCAAGCATTTACACTTTCGAGCCTCGGGAGGGGGATCGTATTTGCATCTTTTATTAGATTATTCGCTATTGCTCAAATAATCTTTTTGAGTTATACTAAGAAAAGTAATTTTGTAATTATTTAAAGTAGATTTAGGAGTGCAACTTAAATGGAAAAAATACAAACAAAAATTGAAATCGGAGATTGTTTGGATATACTTAAGGAATACCCTGACAACTATTTTGATTTGATTATTACTTCGCCACCATATGCTGATAGCAGGGCGAAAACATATGGAGGAGTGAAACCGGAAAAATATGTTGAATGGTTTTTGCATAGATCGAAGGAGTTCTTAAGAGTGTTAAAGCCTTCCGGTACCTTCATTTTAAATATCAAAGAAAAAGTTGACGATGGTGAAAGGCATACTTATGTAATTGAATTGATTATGGAAATGCGAAAGCAAGGATGGCGTTGGACGGAAGAATTTATTTGGCACAAAAAAAATTGTCACCCGGGCAAATGGCCTAATAGATTCAGGGATGCTTGGGAGAGGTGCCTGCAATTTAATAAATCTAAAAATTTTAGAATGTATCAAGACAATGTAATGGTTCCTATGGGTGATTGGGCTAAGACAAGACTTAAAACTCTTGGTAAAAATGATGTTATAAGATTTAATTCTAAGGTTGGCAGTGGTTTTGGAAAAAATATTTCAAATTGGGTCGGAAGAACAATGGCGTATCCTTCTAATGTCTTGCACTTGGCTACAGAAACATCCAATAAGAATCATAGTGCAACATTTCCTAGGCTGTTGCCGGAATGGTTTATTAGGCTCTTTACAAAAGAAAATGACTGTGTGTTGGATCCGTTTCTTGGTTCTGGAACGACTTGCGAAGTAGCTAAGGAATTAAGAAGAAATTCTATCGGGATAGAAATACTTCCGGAGTATGTAAAAATAGCAAAAGAAAGTATTAAAGAGAAGGAATACTCTCTTTTTGAGAAAAGGGGAAAATATGAATGCAAAATTAAAAAAAGCCATAACAAAGTTTATAGAACCGCAAATAGAAGAGTTTCATCAAAAACGGCTTGATAAACTGCTTGAATTACGCTTGAAGGATGTTTTAAAAAGGAAAAATCCGTATCTCTTTAAAGCAAAAAATGTTTTAACAGCACAAGACTTGGTTAAAACAATTCTTGATGCTTATTTATCGTCCCAGGAAGAGGCTGTTTTTGGCGGTGTATTAGAAAAGCTTGCTATCTTTGTTTGCCGCTGTGTGTATGGTGGAAATAAATCAACAACAGAAGGCATAGATTTAGAGTTAAAAAAAGACGGCTCTAAATACATTGTTTCCATAAAATCCGGTCCCAACTGGGGTAATAGCCAGCAAATAGAAAGGATGAAAGATAATTTTAAACAAGCTAAGAGGATAGCCGGGGCTGATATTATTGCCGTAAACGGATGCTGCTATGGCATTGATAATAAATCAAATAAAGGCGATTATCAGAAGTTATGCGGTCAGATGTTTTGGGGGTTTATTTCTGGGGACGAGAATCTTTATATAGACATAGTAGAACCTCTTGGTTATAAAGCCAAAAACAAGAACGAGGATTTTACAAAAGAATATGCAAAAGTAATAAATAAATTTACAAGAGAATTTGGCAGCGAATATTGCGATAATTCAGGAAATATCCTTTGGGAAAAACTGGTTGCTTTCAATTCAGCTAAGAGCAATTAATGTTTTATCTTTTTGAAAAACTGACCACCCGCAGCCAAAAACAACCTGATAAATAGATTTGATTCTGTGATCAGGCTTTAAGGTACGAACTGCATACTGTAAACTTCATTAATTCCTATGGTATAATCTATCTATGACTTCTTTCAATAATAGAATACTTGTCTGCCGTACTGACCGTATTGGTGATGTTATTCTTACATTGCCTGTTATAACAAACCTTCAACTGAATGATAAAAATGCCTGCATTGATTTTCTGGGCGCGGAATATAGCAGAAAAATACTTGAAGATAACCCTTACCTGAATGCTTTTCTGGTCTACGAGCCTCAGGGCCGGCATGCCGGGCTTAGAGGACTCTTCCTGCTTGTAAAAGAGCTGCGCGCCAAAAAATATGATACGGTTATCCATGTTTTTCCGCGATTTAAACTTTCCTTGACAGCTTTTCTTGCCGGAATTCCTTTAAGAGTGGGTGTTGCTTCAAAATGGTACTCCTTTTTCTATAATAAAAAGGTCCTTCTTCACAGAAGCAGGGTCGAAAAGCATGAACTTGAATATAATCTGGATCTTTTAAAAGCACTTTCTATCCCGGTAATAGATAAAAAGATAAAACTCTGGCTTAATAAAAAAGACAAGGCGTTTGCCTCTTCTTTTCTTAAGAAAAATAAACTCTCCGGAAAAATAGTTGCAGTCCATCCCGGAGGGGCTGCCGGTTCTATGTATAACTGGGATGCGGGAAGATATGCAAAACTGATAGATGCTCTGCAGGAAAAGCTGAAAGTAAAAGTTCTGCTGATTGAGGGGAAGGACGAGGAGTTTATTACTAAAGATCTGTTTCTCCGGCTAAGGAACCGCCCTCCGGTTTTAAAAGGGAGCGCGGATATTAAACAGCTGGGTGCGGTGCTGGCAAAGACGGCTGTGCTCATAAGTAAAAATACCGGTACCATGCACACTGCAGCAGCGGTACAAACCCCGACTATATCTTTTTTCTCTCCGGTCTATGTGATCAGCGAAAAGAGATGGAGTCCCTGGGGTAATAAGGCTATAATATTAAAGCCAAAACTAGGAAGCTGTAGAAAATGCACGGGAGAAAATTGCATGTATTATGACTGCATGGGAACTATAAAACTTGAAGAGGTGATTGAAAAGGCGAAGTTATTCCTATGAAAAAAACACTTTTAATAATAAGTTCTGTTCTTCTGCTTTTTGGTTGTGTGACCAAAGGCAAGTATACGGTCATGGATGCCGGCAAGCAAAAGGAAAATGAGCTTAAAGAGGTCAGGGAGATTACAAATGAGGTTTTTAGTTTTGAACTCCCTGCGGTTACCTCTGAAATTACAGCCGAAGTAAAGCCCGTGACAGAGGAAACCAAAATTATTGCGAAAAAAGAAATAACAGCTGAAAAAACTCCCGGCATAGTGCAGGAGAAACAAAAAGAAGTGCAGGTTGTAACTTCTACGGTTAAGCCGAAAAAATCAAGAAAAATTAATTATAAGGAGTTCGGGGTCGGAGAAAAGTTTGAATTTGCCGTGCAGTACCTAGGGATCACTGCTGCAACAGCGTCTTTTGAGATAAAGGAAAAAGTAAGCATTGAAGGGGAGCCGGCGTACCGGTTGGTTTCAAATGCAAAAGTTGTCCCCCTTTTGGCCTCGGTCTACAGGGTGGATGATACCGTTGAAAGTTTTATAGATGTAAAAGGGCTTTATACAAGAAAACTTTATAAAAAAATTATAGAAGGTAATTATGAAAATGAAACAACCCAGTACTATGACCAGAATAATGGACTGGTCAAAGAAGGGGATAAATTGTATAATATTCCTGAGTTCTGTCAGGATGTTTTTTCCGCTTTTTATTTTTTCAGGGCGCATCAGCTGGCAGTCGGAAGAAATATAGATATTGCCGTTTATGCCGACGGAAAAGTTAATAAGTTAACCGCGAGTGTTCTGAGAAAAGAAAAAATTAGGACCCCTCTCGGCAGATACGAAGCTTACGCTGTTCGTCCTTTTATGAACTTTGAAAGTATCTTTAAACAGGAAGGTGAAGTGACGGTCTGGGTTTCTGTTGAGGAGCCTCATATCCCTCTTATGATGAAAAGCAAAGCCTTTGTAGGCTCCATAAACGCAGTGTTGATAAATGTTGTTGTTCCAAAATGACAAAAATCTTCAATTAGTGCTTGTTGTTAATTTTGTCATCCCCGAGTGCTTTTATCGGGGATCCAGTGTCTGTTTTTGTCCACATGTGGTGAGACCTTGTCCGCTACAATGTTGTGCGACACCTCGCCAATAGGCGGGCCAAGGGTGGAGCGAAGCAAATGCTTAAAGGTTTGGACGCTTGGCAAAAGCGGGAGTTGAGTGAAACTTAATATAATAAAAGTTATGCGAAGTATGAGGTGTAAAGTTTGCGCTAAGGAAAAAAATATATAAATAACACCTTAATGTAGAACTCGCAACCCGTCACCCGCTACTCGTAACGTATTTTAAGGAGCTAATCCAATGAAAAAGCAAATAGAGAAAGAACTGTCCGATTCGGCAAAAACTATTCTTGCAACCAGGAAACTTTCTAAAGAGATAGAAGTAGTCATTGATAAAATATATAGAAGCTATCTCCGGGGCGGAAAGCTTATCATATTTGGTAACGGCGGCTCTGCTGCGGATGCCCAGCATTTTGCTGCTGAGTTTGTAGGCCGCTTTGCGAAGGAAAGGCGTCACCTGCCTGCGCTTGCTCTGGCGGCCAATAGTTCCTCAGTAACTGCGATAGGGAATGATTACGGTTATAAATATGTGTTTTCAAAACAGGTAGAAGCGTTTGCAAGGGAAGAGGATGTTTGCATCGGTATTAGCACAAGCGGTAACTCCGGAAATATCATAGAAGCGATGAAAAAAGCAAAATCCCTCGGATGTTTCACTGCCTGTCTCACAGGGCAAAATAAAGCCAAAATGCACAAATATGCCGATGTCTCTTTGAAAATTCCGAGTAAAACAACCTGGCATATCCAGGAAGCTCACGCAGCCGTCTTACATGCAATCTGCAAGCTTGTAGAAGAACGTTTATTTCCTTAGAAGATAGACAGGGATCGGCTAAAAGGTAAAATTTGGGGAGACAACAGTCTTAGAATTAGTTATGAAATAGCAGAAAACAAGGTTGTAAAATTACTTTAATAGATTGATTTACAAAGGAACTGTTTTCCCCCTCTGTCCTCCGTCTTCTGTTTTATTGCTGGAAGAATCGCTGTACACATGTTAAAATTGAGCATCTTACAGTACTGGAGGCATTAATGGGCGGATATTTCGGGGTGGTTTCTAAAAAAGACTGTGTAGCAGAACTGTTCTTTGAAGCCGCATCTTTAAGTATAGGAATGTATAAAAGAGATTTTACTAGAGCTGATTAGAATTTGGTTTCAGACTTTATCAGTGGAATCTTTTTTAAAAGCGGATAAATAGTAAAGTTGATAATTTGTCAGGGAAAAAATATTTTGATAAAACGATTGTTAAAAAATATATTTATAGGCAAGAGTATCGAATCCTTGCTCGAGATGAGCCATGTGGAATCTCGCCGGCAAACAGTTATGCTTCTTGTCGGATTTTACGTCGGCGGCTCTGCCTTGGTCATATTTTCTATAATAAATTTTATTAAACAGGAAATCAGTCAGGCTGTAATAAATGTTATTTCATTCTCTTTGATATTTTCAGGATATTTATTCCTTCGGTGGAGGAATACGGTTGTCATATCTTCATATATTTTTCTTGTGGTATTTTGCGTGCAGCTATTCATTTTGGTTTCTACTGATTATTCCAGAGCCGTGTGGTCTTTTAGCGTCCCGCTTCTGACTGTCTTTATTCTAGGAACAAGACAGGGCATGATACTTGTTTCGATATATTTTGTGGCCGTGTTTCTTGCTTTTTATGCTGTCTGGCCGATGGAATACGCTCAGGATTTTAAAATTCGTTACCTGGCTACATATATTTGTATAACATACTTTTCTTTTTACTTTGAAAAAAACAGGAATATTGCTTATAAAGAACTTGAAAAGGTGTCTGCCCGTGATAATGCTATTCTCATGTCAATACCCGATATTATTACCGAGATGGATAATAATAAGCGATATACCTGGATGAATAATGCCGGAAAGACCTTCTTCGGTAAAGATATTATCGGAAAAGCTGCTGCCGATTATTTTATTGAGGATGTTACATATAGCAAGGTGGCTAGCGGTGGAGAAGAAATAATGTATATGGAAAGTTGGCAGAGAAGAAAAGACGGCGAAAAACGTCTTCTTGCCTGGTGGTGCCGTGTTTTGAAGGATTCAAAAGAAAATATTACCGGTACTCTCTCTACTGCAAGGGATATTACCGATACAAAAAAAATAGAAGACCAGCTGAATCAGTCGCAGAAACTGGCGGCTATAGGGCGGCTTGCGGGGGGAGTGGCGCATGAGATAAATAATCCGCTAACTGTAATCCTTGGCTATTCACAGAGGATTCTAAAGACAGAAGAAGGGCTGCGCCCCGGTTTAAAAGAGCAGATAAGTATGATTGAAAAGGCTTCGCAGAGGTGTAAAACCCTTGTCCAAAACCTGCTGGAGTTTGCGCATACCGGAAATTACACAATAGAGCCGGTAAATACAGCTTCCGAAATTGAAATGGGGCTGCTCCTCCTTGAGTCCAAAATAAAGTCCGGAGGGGTTAAACTGATTAAACAAGTTGACGTGAAGATACCTGTAATACAGGCGAGAAAACAGGCTCTGGAGCAGGTGATAATCAACCTTTGCAGCAATGCGGTAGATGCTATGCCGAAAGGAGGGACTCTTACAGTCTCTGCTGCTGTTGAAAAAAAGAGTATTCTTATAAATGTTGCTGATACCGGTGCGGGTATTCCCGATGGAATTAAGAAAAATATATTTGACCCCTTTTTTACAACCAAAGAAGTCGGCAAGGGTACAGGCTTGGGCCTCAGTCTCTGCTATGAAATAGTCAAAAAACACGGCTGGGAAATTACTGTGAAGAGCCGTCTTAACGAAGGAACAGTATTTTCCATTACAATACCGTTTTAACTAAATTCCAAGCTCTTGCCGGCTGCTGTCATCGCCCTCTGTCCTCCGTCTTCTGTTTTATTGCTGGAAGAATCGCTGTACACATGTTAAAATTGAGCATCTTACAGTATTGGAGGCTTTAATGGGCGGATATTTCGGGGTGGTTTCTAAAAAAGACTGTGTAGCAGAACTGTTCTTCGGTACGGACTATCATTCTCATCTGGGGACTAAACGCGGCGGTATGACTACGGTATACAAAAATGGTTTTATAAGGTATATCCACGATATTTCCAATGCACCTTTTCGCTCCAAATTCGATGAAGATGTCCTTAAAATGAAGGGTAATATGGGGATAGGAATAATCAGTGACTACGAAGACCAACCTCTCCTTATTACTTCACATCTTGGTGATTTTTCTATTGTTACTGTAGGTGTTATTAAAAATGCCGACAAACTTGTTAAAAATCTTTTTAAGAAAAAATCCTCCCACTTTGCTGAAATGGGCGGGGGTTATATAAATCCTACCGAACTTGTTGCTTCCATAATAAATCAGGAAAAATCATTTGAGGCCGGAATAGCAAAAGCGCAGAGCGTGATAGAAGGTTCCTGTTCTCTGCTCCTGCTTACCAAAAAGGGTATTTATGCGGCGCGGGACAAAGTGGGAAGAACGCCCATTATTCTCGGAAAGAAAAAAGGGGCATACGCTCTGACTTTTGAAACGACTGCCTTTCCGAATCTGGGTTATGAATATGTCAGAGATCTCGGTCCCGGAGAGATTGTATTTATTACAACTGATGGAGTTAAAGTAAAGAAAAAACCTTCAAAAAAACTGCAAATTTGTGCGTTTCACTGGGTTTATTACGGTTACCCTTCTTCTGATTATGAAGGAATAAATGTTGAGGTGGCGAGAAACCGGTGCGGGGTTATGCTGGCAAAAAGAGATAATGTAAAGATTGACCTTGCAGCGGGAATACCGGATTCAGGTACGGCGCATGCTATCGGTTATGCCAATGAAAAAGGTATTCCGTTCCAGAGGCCGTTTGTAAAATATACTCCGACGTGGCCCAGAAGTTTTATGCCTCAGGATCAAAAGATAAGGGATCTTGTTGCCAGGATGAAGCTTATTCCGATAAAGGAACTAATTAAAGGAAAACGCCTGCTTTTCTGTGAGGATTCCATAGTGAGGGGAACGCAATTAAGGGAAATCATCGCCCGTCTTTATAAGATGGGAGCAAAAGAGGTTCACATGCGCCCCGCCTGCCCGCCACTTGTTTACGGCTGCAAGTTCCTGAATTTTTCCCGTTCCCGTTCTCTCCTTGATCTTGCAGGCAGATGGGCTATTAAGGATCTGATAGGAAAAGAAATAAAAGACCCGAAAGCGTTTGTGAATCCTGATTCCAAAAATTATAAAGCCATGGTGGAAGTTATAAGAAAACGCCTGAAGCTGACAACCCTTAAATACCAGCGTCTTGAAGACTTGGTTGCCGCAATCGGTTTGCCCAAAGAAAAACTATGCACCTACTGCTGGGATGGTTGCGAAGGATGTAAGTCCGAGAGCTAACCTCGGACTTACATCCTTAAGGGGACTGCACCTGCCCTTAGGGGCTGTCCCCGCATTTCTGTTAACCTCCTGCTGATTTTCGGTTAACAATAAATATTATTTTATCTTGAATTTTTAGTCTTTAGGTGTATAATTAACATAAGTTAGAAATCAGCTAGTGTTAAGCAATATTATTGCCTATATCAGTGGAATCTATTTAAAAAAGGAGGGAAGAACAAAATGAAAGAAAAGTTCAGGTTTGTAGTCTTCGCAATTCTTGCAGTTGTCCTGACGTATTCCGTTCTGCTTGTCGGCTGCGGAAAGAACCCGTTTACCGCTGTGCTTAGCGGTTCCGGTGTCGGTGGTAACGTCAAAGTATCTATTGCAAAACTCTAAAGGGAGACGACAATGAAAATTAATAAAGCTGTGAAATTTATTAAAATCTATTGTTTGCTCCTGGCTCTAACCCTGGCCTGTATGCTGGTAGCAAAACAAGTGTCACCCTCTCCTGCCTTTGCGGCGATGTATAAAGCACATAATACTGCAGCAACGATAGAGTCCTTTGTTGTAAAAATAAAGTCAATTTGGGTGCAGAACGGCAGTACTATAATGGAAACTGTTTGGTCAGGCTCCCAGGAAGTAGATCTCACCTCTGTATCTTCACTGGGAAGTGTTATGACTTTTAATGGAAATGTTACTCCGGGGCCATATAACAGTATTTCAATAAACTGTTCTGCGCACCCTTTGGTGAAAGGCAGTGTTGTCGTAGACGGCGTGACCTACTATACGAAAACTAATCACACTAATTATACCGTCGGACCTGCTGAGCCTGAAGATTTGATGTGGAATGCTGTTGACGGGGATCCGGTCGCTCCTTACCGTCTTCTTACATTCTTCTCTCAGCCGTTTACAGTTACAAATACACCTCAGGATGTAAATGTATCTATAGATCTTGATTATTGCTTATTGTATTATGATGGTGTAACGGGAACAAGCGGCGGATCATCTCCTGACTCAGCAATAACTACTGCAGGAATGCATCTCTTATATGTTCCTTCAATAGTTACATTAGGAGCTCCTTCAACAAAAGAAGCTTATGAATATAGTATAAACTCAAATCCAATAAAAGGCCGTTTGACCATGCTCTTTGACGGGGCAGGAAAATTACTTGGCGGTGGCAGCAGAAATATGTTAGTTGATAATAGTGGTCAGAATATGGGCAATTATGGATCCTTCTTCGACCAGTATGCGTCTGATTATCTTACTGCCAATAACGGTATTGACCCGAATGCATATGTGGATAACGGGAACGGAACATTCACGTTGACGATGAGAAATGGTGGTGCATCTGGCGGGCTAGAAACTGTTTTTACTGATTTTAAACGTCAAACACACACCGGAACGGTTACATCCAATATGTACGGTCCCGGAAGGACTTTAACCAGTACAACTACAACTCCATACTCATGTACCAAAACATATTAAGGAGGTAAAACAATGAAAAAGTTATTAACAAGTCTGGTTCTGCTTATTGCCGTTACCGGTTTTTCCTACGGCGGGGAATTTGTTGTTGACACTACAGTAGGTGCATATTTAACACCGTCAAGTACCCTTATGTGGTACAGGGATACCGGGGTAACCTATAATAAGTTACCTCTAAATCTTGGCGTCAGAGTTTCACACAAAGTATATGATGGTTTTGCTTTAACCGGCACAAATGAAAACTACAGAATAACCGGGTTGGTTTTTATGCCTTTTGATAAAATAGTTTCCGGAATCAGCGTAAGCCCTTTCGCGGGAGCTGCCTTAAATAATTCTACTGACGTTACGGGTTCGATCTCGATAAACGCAGGTTTTGATTCCACCCTTAAATTATTGTCTTTTGCCGGCTTTACCCCTGTAGTCGGCGGAGAAGTCTTATTCTTCACAGATGCAAAACAAGCCGAATACTATGGCGGTTTTGAATATACGGTAATTCCCAATTTAAAAGCCGCAGCCTTATATTCAGCCCTATACACCTCGGGTCAACACAAAATTGGTTTTGGCGTAAAAGTAAGTTACACGTTCTAACATAAAAAACAGGCAGGGTCAAAGCCCTGCCTGTTTTTTCATTTTGAAGGGGACTGCACCCGCTCTTGGGGGCTGTCCCCGTATTTTAACTCATACGACACGTGCGAGAAATGATGGAAACTGCACCCGAAATTTTATCTTTCCGTCAACAACTTCGTAGATTAATATTATCTTGACAATAATGCCTGCCTAGTGTAAAAATATACCATAATAAAACAAAGGGTGAAAAGAGTTAAAAACTCATTTTATTGAAAGTCAGTTTCTCCAACAGCTTGTTGGAGAAATGCTTGTTTGCTTTTACTATTATTAATATTATACTGGAGGATAAAATGATAGAAAACAAAAGCAACATGTTTGACGCAAGTTATCCTGATTTGTTGAAAGACATAAAAGAAAGAATAACATCTGCGAGAATAAAAGCCTCGAGGTCTATTAATCATGAACTTATTCAGCTGTATTGGGATATTGGCAAAATGATTGTATTACGCCAGGAAAAATACGGTTGGGGGAAGGGTATTGTTGAGAAGCTATCAATTGATTTGATAGAGGAATATAAAAGCAAAAATGGCTTTTCTGATAAAAATTTATGGCGTATGAGGTTGTTTTACATTGAGTATAAGGATTTCCCAAAACTCGCACAGCTTGTGCGAGAAATACCATGGGGTCAAAATATTGCCATTTTGCAGATGGTTAAATGTAATGAAGAAAGAGAATACTATCTTAAAGCTACAGCAGAAATGGGTTGGAGTCGGAATGTGCTTATTCATCAGATTAAAGCCGGTGCGTATAAATATCATAAAAACCTTCCAAAACAGCATAATTTTGTCAAAACATTGCCGGCTCATCTTGCCGAGCAGGCGGATGAATCGCTAAAAAGTATATATAATCTTGATTTTCTTGATATAAAAGAATCTGTTATGGAGCGAGAGTTGGAAAAGCGCCTTGTAGAAAAAGTGAAACGTTTTATGCTTGAAATGGGGAAGGGCTTTTCATTCATAGGCAATCAATACCGCTTAACTCTCGGCAATAATGAATACTTCGTCGATCTTTTGTTTTTTAACAGGATTCTCAGGTGCCTGGTGGCAGTTGAACTGAAAACCGTTAAGTTTGAGGTGGAACATTCTGCTAAACTTGACCTATATCTTGACTTGTTAAACAAGCAGACCAAATATAAGGGAGAGAACCCATCAGTAGGGATAATCTTTTGTGTAGAAAAAGATTCTGTTGTGGTCGAATACTCCATGAGCCGGGCTTTAAATCCTATGGGCGTAGCTGAATATAAGTTAACTTCAAAACCATCCAATGAACTAAAGAAACTCTTACCCGCCAAAAAAGAAGTTGAAAAAGAACTAATAGCGGAGTATAAGAAGAGGAGTTAGAAAAGGAGCAAAAGGTGAAATCGCCACATACTAAAGCAAGTTTTGAAATTCTATTTGTTATTATGGTTGTCATTGTAATTGCAATATTGTTCTCTCCTTATTGTGCTGAATATTACTTGAGGAGTGTTGATTATTTTTCTCAAAAACCGTTTAATTCAAGTGAATGGAAGATAAAGTACAACAGCGAAAACCCTGTCAGACAGAAAATGAGAAATGATCTTTTAGCAAGGTATGACTTTAAAGGAATGACAAAAGAACAGATTTTAGAACTGTTGGGAAAACCTGATCGTGAAATACCTTCCGAAAGGATGTGGTGCTATTATCTCGGAACAACAAAACATTTCATCCCAATGGACAAGCAAGAGCTGAGATTGGTATTCCAGGGAAACATCGCCGAAAAACAATACATCTTTAGATAAACCATTGATTTTGTATTTATTTTGTTTTCTTTTTCTGGTTTATCTATTTTGTTTCGAATTTTCAGCCACAAAAGCTTCGGCGGGCTTCGTTTCACTTCGCGAGTTTAGAATTTAGTGATTAACTATTAGTTATTGTTTAGTGCTTAGGATTTAATTCTTAGTGATTTGCCCTTTCCACTGCCCTAATCCCGTCCGCCGCCGAACTAGTAATTCCTCCCGTATACCCCGCACCTTCTCCAATCGGAAACACCCCTTTTATATTTACCAATTCAAATTCTTCCGTGCGTTTTATCCTTACCGCGCAAGAGGTTCTTGTCTCGGGCGCAAGTAAGAGGCCGTGTTCTGAAACATATGACGGATACTCGGGTTTCCAGTGGTTAAAAGCAGCTTTAAGTGTTTCACTTATAAACTTAGGAAAAATCTGAGTAAGATCTGCGGACTTGGTTCCGATCTTACAGGAGTTTTTGTTTAAAACCGTAGAGGTTTTTCCATCTAAAAAATCCATAAGGTTCTGGGCGGGAACTTCAAAATTACCGCCGCCTGCGTTGTAAGCTTTCGCTTCTATCTCCTTTTGAAACTCCATTCCGGATAACGGTGAGGCGGAGGGGTAATCAGACGGCTGACACGTTATAATGAAAGCGGTGTTTGTAAAGGCTGAGTCCCTTTTTGAATAACTCATACCGTTTACTACCAGAAGGCCGTTCTCTGAGGAAGCGTTTACGACTTCCCCGCCGGGACACGTACAGAAAGTGTTTAATCTTCTCTTTGTTTTCTCATCGGTATAATTGAAAGAATAACCCGCCGCACCGAGGGGGGCAAAGTTCTTGTACTTTTCACCGTACTTCATCTGATTTATTATTTCAACGGGATGTTCTACTCTTATACCGACTGAAATAGGTTTTTGCTCCAGCGTTACGCCTTTTTCATCAAGGAGCAGAAAGGTGTCCCTTGCGGAATGTCCGAGTGCAAGATAAACAGTTGAAGAAAGGTGTTCCTTTTCACCGTTTATTACTACGCCGTTGACTTTGCCGTCAAGTGTTATGAGGTCGGTCATCTTCGAATTAAAGAAAATTTCTCCGCCGTTTTCAATTATATAGTTCCTGATGTTTTTAACTATCTCACAAAGAACATCTGTTCCCAGATGCGGCCTTGCGGCATATTTTATCTGCGGCGGTGCTCCAAATTTTATCAAAGTATCTATGACTTTATCAATGTATACTGAATTTCTGGCCCGGGCAAAAAGTTTTCCGTCTGAGTATGACCCCGCGCCGCCTTCGCCGAACTGGATATTTGATTCGGGATTTAAAACTTTTTCTTTTACAAAGGTATTAATATCAGCATGCCGTTCTTCTATTTTTTTGCCTCTTTCAAATATTAAAGGACTTTGCCCATACTCAATAAGGGAGAGCGCCGCAAACATACCTGCGGGACCGAACCCGATGACAATTGGTCTATCCTTGGACGGTTTGGGTGTTATTACCTGAGGTAGCTTCTCAAGAAAGACAGGTAAATTCTCCCTGTTGGGGAATGAGGGCGGTACTTTTACGGCAATAGAAAGCTTATAATAAAACTGCTCCGGATTCTTAGCATCCAGCTCTTTAAAAAGTATCTTAACGAGCTTTACCTGCTCTTCTCCAAGGACGAGTTTCTTCGCCGCCACAGAAATATACTGAGAAATCCCGTCCTTTTCAACAGGAATCAAGAGATCATTAATTAGTAGTTGCAATAGTTCCTACCTTCTGCTTTTATCAGTGGAATCCTAAAGTTTTGTAATCTCATCTAAAGATCCGCCCAATATAAACTGGCGGAGGTGGAATCGTTCTTCTATTATTAATTGCAATTTAGCCATCCTCGCTTATTGTTTGTTTGTAGTGTAGGGACAAGCACGCTCTTTTGCCCACCAATCTCTAAGGAGGGCTTGTCCGGACAGGCATGCCTGTCTCTACAATATATCAGTCATATCTTGCTTAGTCAAGGGGGCTGACAACAGCTTTACCTGTCCGCAATTTATAAGTAATTGTATTTCTTTGAAAAAGAGGTTAAAATGATTTTACATTTAAAATAGTTGCTTCATTTTGAGATAATATGCAAAAATATTCTTATGATGTAATAGTCATCGGCGGGGGTACTGCGGGCGTGATTGCAGCAATACAATCGGGACGTGCCGGGGCAAAAACATTTCTATAGTTGAAAAATGCGGAATGCTCGGCGGGACGCTGACGGTCGTTAACTTTCCCGGTGTTTTTTATGCCTGGGGTAAACAGGTAATAAAAGGTATCGGCTGCGAGCTCTGTGTTAAGGCGCTCGAGGAAGAAGGGAAATGTCCTCCTTCTGCCTCGGCTTACGCGGCCCTTTCAAAACAGCACGCTCTGGCTGTAAATCCGGCGTTATATGCGATGATCTGTGATGCGGAAGCGGCGGAGGCCGGGGTTGAAATACTTTTTCACTCAATGCCCGCGGAAGTAAAGCGCTCGGGTAGTATCTGGAAAATAAAACTTTGCAAAAAAGAAGGTCTTCAGGATTATTCTGCGAAAGTTATTGTCGACTGCACCGGGGACGCAAATGTTATCAAACTTGTAGGTTTCAAAATACAAAAACAAAAAGTTCTTCAGACGGCTGCGACTATCTTTTCCTTAAGCGGATATGAGTTTAAAAAATTAAACAAGACGGCTTTGATTGCAGAATATAAAAAAGCAATAAAGAAACGTCTTTTCGCCGACGCAGAGTTCGGCTGGGGCGGAAAAAAATTAGGAGACCGCTTGCTCCGGCTTCTTGAGGGCTGCGGATTAAACAGCATTCATGTGAATGAATATTATGCGGATGGAAGTAAAGGCGAGACAGCGCTTGAACTCGGAGGCAGGGCGTTGATACTAAAGATCTACCGCTGGTTAAAAAAACAACACGGACTTAAAAAATTGGAAATATCATTTTTAGCTCCCGAGTGCGGTGTGAGGGAAACCGTAGTTATCGACGGTAAAGCATATATTACGATTAAGGATTATGAGTCGGGCCGTCTTTGGCCGGACGCGCTCTGTTACAGTTTTTACCCTGTTGATGTGCATACTTACAAAGGCACAGGCCTGATATTCCGCCATCTAAAAGACGGCATTCTGCCTATAGAGTTCAGGCCTCCTGTATGGCGATGGGCCAGGCCGCCGGAGCAATGGCCGCTCTTTCCGCCAAAAAGAACATAGACCCCGAACAACTTCCACTTCCGGAGATACACAATCTCCTCGAAAAGCACGGCGCCATAATACCAAGGTAAAAGGGACTGACAACCGCTTTATCGGTGTCTGTCCCTTTTGTTTCTGTTGTTTATCCGATTCTATCTTCTTTGGGAATTTCCGGCTCTTTTCTTTGTGTCTGATTTCTCCGATTTTCCCGGCTGCTTTGTTTTACCGGTAATTTTAGGCTTTTTATTTTTACTGATTTTGGTGGCCTTGGCTGAGCCGGTGTTTTCGTCAATATCGATACCGAACATTTTGCCTGCGTCCGCGTCGTTAATTACCCGGGATGTTTTTTTCTCTGCTTTTTTAAGCATATTTTTTGATTTATCACGCAAGGCTTCTGTTATCAGATCGTCCATCTCAGCTTTACGCAGCAGGAACAATAGCTTGGGGTCGTCATCCAGATTTGCGCCGACTCCATAAAGCGTTGCCGCCACATGCTTGCACATACTTGCCCAGTCCGGGCAGCTGCAGCTGAAAGTAATCTCTTTAGGGGAGGGAAATAACCCTTTTCCTTTCGCGGTGACTATTTCCATGAGGTCTTTGGGGAACCTGCCTTCAATAAGCTCCTGTAAAGATTCTATTTTACCTTCACATTGTCTTTTTATTTCGTTCCAGGATTCCTTTTTTAACGGTTTTATTTTTATTGCCACTTCATAAGGACGCGAACGTGTTCCCTGTACAAGCGAGGTTACTTCTCCCTCGCTTATTTTGAAATCCAAAACACATCCGTTCCTGATGTAACTGCGGCCTCTGCCGATCCTGTTTGAATAATCTGCGTATTTTTCAAGGTTTGTATTCCATGCTATACCCCACCAGGTGCGGGCGAGCTTGTTTCCCTGTAAAATCAACGGGGTAATATCCGGATTCTTCTTCTTCAAATGCTCCAATTTTTTCTGCGCTTTTGCCCTTTTTTCTCCAACCGACTCATATCGTGGAAATCCCCCATAGTAGTATCCCATAATTTTATCCTCCTCCCGTTATACGATTATTTGTAAATTCACCCAAAACCGGTTCTCAAATATTTTTCATTTTTGTAGTTGCCTGATTTATCAGGCTGATGCTCAATAAATTGAGCAACTACAATAGATTTCATAGTGACAGTGAAAACAGATTCATCAGTTTATCGTTGTTCATTTCGGTTATCCAGGAAGCATTTGAACTTTGTATAATTTCGTTTGATAGATTTGATTTTTCCTGCAGCATGGCGTCAATTTTTTCTTCAAGTGTTCCTCGGGTAATAAATTTATGGACTATCACGTTTTTTTTCTGTCCTATCCGGAAAACCCTGTCGGTTGCCTGATTTTCAACTGCCGGATTCCACCATCTGTCAAAATGAATAACGTGGTTTGCCGCTGTCAGGTTTAAACCCACGCCCCCGGCTTTAATGGATAATACCATGAACGGAACATATTCATGACCCTGGAACTTTTCAACAATGTCTTTTCGTTCATTAACAGGTGTACTGCCGTGAAAAACCAGGCCTTTATGCTTGAATATTGTTTCCAGGTATTCCTTGAGAGGCTCTGTGATTTCCTTGAATTGAGTAAAGATTAAAACCCTTTCTCTTTTTTCAAAAATTGTTTCGCATATTTCACGCAGTCTTAAAAATTTGCCGCTGTCAAGCTCGGAATATTCGTCTCTTCCCAGATATTGATCCGGATGGTTGCAAAGCTGCTTAAATTTCATAAGAGAGGCAAGTATCAGTCCTTTTCTCTCGATTCCCTCAGTTTTATCTTTCAGCATCGTTTTTATTTCTTCTACAAGCTTACCGTAAAGGACAACTTGTTTTTTACTTAAATCTGAATACGTTTTCATCTCAACTTTATCAGGCAAATCGGAAATAACGGATTTGTCGGTTTTCAACCTTCTTAAAATGTAGGGGGAGGTGATATTTTTCAGTTTTGTATACCCGTCCGGATTGTCTTTTAGTTTTTTGGAAAAATTTGAAAACTCCTTGACGCTGCCCAGCAGCCCGGGATTTAAAAAATCAAATAAAGACCAGAGGTCGCCTAAACTATTTTCAATAGGAGTTCCGGTCATGATTATTCTGTTGTTTGCATTAAGAGTTTTGACGGCTCTTGTTTGTTTTGTTCCGGGATTTTTAATGGCTTGAGCCTCGTCTAAAATGACGTAGTTCCATTTATATGTTTTAAGCCAGTCATACTTCTTGGATAAAGAATAGGTTGTGATCACAAGATCATATTTGTCTATAAAATCCTTATCAGGGCCGGCGGCGTAGTTACTTTCCTCAAAAACCGGATGAGCTATGTGATACTTTAAGTCCGGCGAAAATCTTTGAATTTCGTTAATCCAGTTGGAAATAAGGGAGGCCGGTATTATCAGAAGGCTTGCGGGTTCCTGCTTGTTTGCCTTAAGCGCGTTCAGGAAAGCCAGCAGTTGTATGGTCTTCCCTAATCCCATGTCATCTGCCAGACAGGCGCCAAACTGCAAGGAATGAAGAAAATAAAGCCAGTTTAATCCTTTCTGCTGGTAGGGTCGAAGTTCTCCCTTGAAATTATTCGGTATGCTCACAGAAGCTATCAACTCAGGTTTTCGAAGTTTTTCAATAACGGATTTAAGCCAATCCCCGCCGGAAATCTCCACTGTTTCATCGTTTAATATGCCGAGGTCTTTCTGTAAATTAAGCTGCAGGTGCATGGCTTCTTTTAAACTAAGTCCTCCCTTATCCATCATCTGCCGCGCTTTTTTGTAAGCTTCAAGCGTCTTTTTGAGGTTTTCCGGATTAACCTCCATCCATTTACCTTTAATAAACGCAAGCCCTTCTGATTCATTTAGCAGTTTTATAGTTTCCTTTTCAGTCAATTCGAGGTCGCCGGATAAAAGTTTTATTTCAAAATCAAGAATTGAGTCTTTACCCAGAAATGAAGGGGAACTGTTACCGATACGTATATCAAGTTTCAGTGTGCTTGTTCTGTTCTTCCACCAGTTTGGAATCCGGCAGAGTATACCGTATTTTTCATAAACAGGAATTTCCTCTAAAATATTGTATGCATCCTTGGCTGATAATGCTATGGGATGAAATATTTCGCCGTTTTCAATAAGGCCGGCAACAATCCTGCTTTCCTTGGCGGCTAAATGCACGGTGGATAAAAGTTCCAGCAGTTTTTTACTGTTTTTGCCGTGCTCTAATAAAGCATGTTTTAGCGGAACATGTCTGTATTTTCCCTGCTCATTTAAGCTTGTGGAATATGTTGCCAGAAAAGCGAAAGGTAAATCCTCATTTTTGCTTTCCACAAGATGAAAATATACACGTCCTGCGAGATGAACATCAGGACTGAAAGTTTTAATTAATTCATCAACGGAACTTTTGTGGGTTTTTAATTTGTTTTTAAAAGCTGTGTCTAATTTAACCCAGATAGTTTCAAGAAAAGCCGGGGTTATGTACTCTGAGCCGACCATAAAGGGTAGGCGGGACAATAAATCATCAATTTCAGCAATTGTTAAATCTGGCTTTACCGACTCTCGCAAAACTTCAAGGTCGGGTGTTTGCGTAAGCTTTTTTACATACAAGCCCGTTGACTTTCTAAAAAAATCCAAGCTTGCTGATAATGGTGTAGATTGACTGCTAAAACCCAGGAATAAAATAAAAGAGCTGAAATCTTCCGTGTATCTTTTGTATAATTCGTTTTGCAATAATTCCTGAGACTTGTTTACCGGATCTTCTATTTTCCGCCATTCAAGTTCTATGCTCTGATCCGGCAGGCAAACAGCAGTCAGTTCTTTATACATCTTATCCTTCCATATAATCTGTTGATAGACCTATCATCTGAATATTTATACTCTTCTTTTGTTGCTTTGGCAAGGTTTGTTTTCTTCCCGGAAATCCGAAGTAGAAAACATTCACTTTTAGGCATTAAGGTTGCTTTCGGGTCTAATTCCCTGCCTCCGAACCACCCTCTATGTTCGGGTATAGTACCGTTAAACTGAAGTATAAATGGTTCAAGGTTTAATGATATCGTTTATGACGTTATGCCAAAAAAAACCGAGCAGCCTGTCCGTCAAAGTTTCTGACGAGATCTCGCCCTTAGCGGATCCGCCAATCTTTTAGGAGGATAAGCTCGGAGAGGTTAATACCCAAAAGTCAATAAAGCCCTTCTAAAAAATATATAACAAAAAAGACTTGACAAAAGGCAGTAAATGTATTACAATCCCTACTAAGGCAGTATGAATAGTAGAGTAAGAGAGGGGGGAGTATGAACCCAAGTGAACTCGAAGAATTAAAAAAAGGCGGGGTCGTAAAACTTAAAGGTAAAGATATGTTTTCAGTTTGGGTTAAGGCGGTTTGCGATAATATGGACGCGGTAAAGCTTCGCAAAGTGGCCGAGATTGCGGAAAAATACGCAAAAGGGGTAATACTGTTTACTTCTAGACAGTTTCCGATAATACCCTTTGTCCAACTTAATGACATTCAGACAGCAAAAGATGAGTTAGAAAAAGTCAACCTGGTTCTTGACCGGTGCGGCGCAAGGGTAAGGAACGGGGACGTCTGCTATGATTCCAAGTTGTGTGAATATGCCGTCTTAAATCCTATTGACTTAGGCGGGAAACTTGATTCTTTCTGGACTAATGACAGGGGCGGGTTCAAGATCAAGACATCCATTGCCGGGTGCGAAAGGCAGTGCACTTCTCCGCAGGTTCTTGCGGATCTCGGGTTTGTGGCAAGAGAGGAGAAAGACGTAAAGGGTTATGACGTGTATCTGGGCGGAAAACTGGGGCTTGAACCGTTTGTGGGGCTAAATATTGCGAAGCTGCTTTCAGAAGAACAGTGCGTGGCTTTAGTTGAGAACTATGTAAATTTTATCCGGAAAGAAGGTAAACCTGGGGAGCGGTCTGCAAATCTAATAAGGCGGCTTGGCGCGGAGACGGTTAAAGCGGCCGTGACAAAGGATCTCGATAAAGCGGTAAAGCTAACCGTTCGGGAGTGCGATACAAAGCAGAGTAAAACCGCTGACAAAGAGCATACTATAGCCAGGTTTAAAGCAATAAACGGCGAACTGACTTCCGCGCAGGTTAAAGTTCTCGCGGATATAGCAGAAAAGCACGGTCTTGGTTTCATACATTTTTCAGTAAGAGGTGGGCCGGAAGTTCCGGGTATTAAAAAAAGCGAGTTGTCCGGTATTTTAAAAGACGCGGCTGATAAGGGTCTTGAGTTTCTAGACAGAGGTGTTGACAATATCCAGTCCTGTTTTGGCAGATATTGTACTAACGGGGGATTTGATGTTCAGGATCTCTTATGTAAAGTTGATAAGCTTGTAGAGAAAGTCGGGTTGAGTGACTTGAATATCAAAATCTCAGGTTCAGGATGCCCGAACTCCTGCGGAATATCTTTGTTATCGGATATCGGATATTCAGGAGTAGTCCTGCCGGTTGTTGTAAGCGAAAAGTGTAACGGCTGCGGTATTTGTCCGAAGGCGTGCGTGGTAAAGGCGATTGACATGGCAGACGGCAAAGCGATTATCAATGAAGAAAGATGCAGGAACTGTGATTTCTGTGTAAAATCCTGCCCCTTCGATGCCATCGTAGAAAAGAAGCGGGGAATTGCGGTATACGCGGGAGGTGTTGGCCCTCATTTTAAAGATGACAATTATCCCGGAGGAGTGAAACTGGCAGAAAAAGTAGCAGATTTTATTGATGAAGCGGAGGCGTTACGGATTACCGAAGTATTGCTGAAGATTATTAAAGAAAAGAATAAAAATATGAGAACTATTATGGATGAAGAAGGAGTTGACACAATAAAAACAGCTATTCAGGCGCAAAAAGGAAGGAGCTTATGAGTGAGATAAAAGCGGATCATTTTTTGGATATGAGGAAAGTCAGCTGTCCTTTGAATTACGTCAGGACCAAATTAAAGATAGAAGAAATAGCGGTTGGAGAGACGTTAGAGCTTCTTCTTGGCGACGGAGAACCTGTTGTTAATGTCCCGCGAAGCGTAAAGGAAGATGGACATAAGATATTGAGCCTTAAACAAGTTAAAGATTATTATTCCGTGATTATCAGAAAATGCTAAGAAGGTTATAATTGAATAATGAAAGACAAAATAACCTAATTCAAAGGGGTTGTTATGAGTAAAAAATATTTCGAAACGCATTCAAGAAGTATATTAAAAGCCATTAGCTGGAGGACGACAGGTACGCTGGATACTATTGTTATTTCATTTGTTTTGACAGGTAAAATTAAACTTGCGTTGTCTATAGGGCTGGCTGAATTAGCAACAAAAACTGTATTGTATTACCTTCATGAAAGGCTCTGGAATAAAATAAAGTTTGGCAGAAAGGAAGAACCGGTTGAATATAATATTTAAAAGAATTAACAGGGGGGAATGTTATGAAAGTTCAAATAAACGGAAAAGAATTTGATTTAGCCGGAGAAATAAGTGTTTCGGATTTACTGGTTAAAAACAAAGTCGAAAGTCCTGACATGGTCAGTGTGCAGTTAAACGGGGAATTTGTAAAGAAAGAAGAGTTTTCTAAAACCATTATAAAAGAAAAGGACGCTGTTGATTTCCTGTACTTTATGGGCGGAGGAATGTAATATGCAAGGGTTTTCAACCAAAGCTTTACATAGTCCCTTTGTAAAAAAGGACGTCCACGGCTCACTTCATATGCCCGTCTATGATTCAGTTTCTTTCGAATTTGACTCCGCGGAAGAACAGGAAGAGGCGTTTTTGGGAAAAAAACAGCGTCACGTGTATACAAGGATAACAAATCCGACAGTGGAACATCTTGAGCAGAAGGTAAAATATACAACCGGGGCGTTTTCCGTCCTTGCTGTTGCTTCGGGAATGGCCGCGATAAGTAACACGATATTGGCAGCGGCCGGGCGTGGTGATAATATAATCACGACAAAGCTGATTTTTGGGAACACTTACTCGCTTTTTGAGAGGACGTTAAAATCATGGGGTCTGGAAGTACGTTACGCTGATTTTTCCGATCCGAGTTCCGTAGAAAACCTGATTGACGGGAATACGCGGGCGATATTTTTTGAAACAATAACCAACCCGCAGCTGGAAGTCGTAAATATTAAAGAGCTGTCGGCTATAGCCGTAAAGTCCGGTATTCTGATGATTGCGGATACAACGGTCACGCCTCTTGACTTTTTTGACAGCAAGGCCTTCGGTGTAGATGTTGAAGTCCTGTCGGCGACTAAATATATATCGGGGGGAGCAACCACCATAGGCGGCTTAATAATTGATAACGGGACCTTTGATTGGGCGAAGAACCCGAAGCTTAAGGAAAACGCGAAATTTTACGGACAGTTTGCATTTATCGCTAAATTAAGAAAAGAAGTATTCCGAAATATTGGGGCGTGTCTTGCCCCGCATAACGCGTATTTGCAGAGCTTGGGGATAGAAACTCTTGCTTTACGCGCGGAAAGGTCCTGCCAAAATACGCTTAAAGTAGCGGAATATTTATCGGGAAGAAAAGGCGTAAGACGGGTTAACTATCCCGGACTTACGAGTTCAAAATATTATCCTGCTTCTCTTTCTCAGTTCGGGAAAAAAAGCGGTGCTATTCTTACTTTTGAGATGTCAACGAAGGTAGAATGCTTCAAATTGTTAAATAAGCTTAAGATGATAAGAAGAGCAACAAATATCAATGACAATAAGACTCTGGCGATACATCCGTCTTCCACTATATTCTGTGAATATAAAGAAGATTTAAAACGAGAAATGAGGGTTTATGATAATATGATCCGCCTTTCCGTAGGGATAGAGGATGTGGAAGATATTATTAATGACATTGAACAAGCTTTGGAGGTGTGAAGCTATGAATTTTTCCGATGAACAGATAGAGAGATACAGCCGGCATATTATTTTGGGCGAGGTTGGCGGTAAAGGGCAGGAAAAGATAATGCAGGGAAAAGTTCTTATTATCGGCGTCGGAGGATTGGGAGCGCCTGCGGCGTTATATCTGGCGGCAGCCGGTGTCGGAAAAATTGGTTTAGTTGACGGCGATGTGGTGGACAGGAGTAATCTGCAGAGACAGGTGATTCATTTTACACCGGATATAGGTAAGCCTAAAGTTATCTCAGCCAGGGAGAAGATAAATCAGATAAATCCGGAATGTAAAGTTGAGGTTTATCGTGAAAGGGCTACTGCGTCAAATATAGCGGATATTATAAGAGATTATGATTTTATTATTGACGGTACGGATAATTTTCCGGCAAAGTTTCTGGTAAATGACGCCTGTGTTCTCAGCAGAAAAGCGTATTCACACGGGGGAATACTGCGTTTTGACGGTCAGACAATGACCTATGTTCCCGGAAGTACCTGCTATAGATGTATATTCTCGGATCCTCCGCCGAAGAACCTTGTGCCGACCTGCTCACAGGCGGGGGTTTTGGGTTCTGTTGCCGGGATACTGGGGACGATGCAGGCTGCGGAAACGCTGAAATTTCTGATAGGCAAAGGAGATCTTCTTACGGATAAAATGCTTATTTTTAACGCGCTCAGAATGGATTTCAGAAGAATCGGTTTTAAAAGAAATCTGGATTGCAAGATATGCGGGTCTAACCCTGTTATTAAAGAATTAAAGGATTATGAACAACCGGCATGCGATTTAAATCGATAATGAAGCGGGGAAGGTCATGAAAATAAGAAAAAGAGATATTGAAGAGATTTTTGCTCAGGGAGAAATAGAAGCTCCGATTGAGGCTTGCGGTTATCTTGGAGGAAAGAACGGAGTTATTAAAAAGATATTTCCAATGAGGAATGTCGATGAAAGTAAAGATCACTTTTCTCTCGACCCGGCTGAACAATTTAAGGTAATGAGAGAGGCAAGGATCGAAGGTTTTGATATTCTCGGCGTGTATCATACTCATCCGAATTCGCCGGCGAGGCCGTCTGAAGAAGATATTAAACTGGCCTACGATGCAGATAAAATATACGTTATTGCCTCCTTGGAGGGCGGAAAAAGAGAAGCGAAAGTTTTCAAAATACTGGAAGGGGCTGTAAAAGAAGAATTTCTTGAGATCGAACAGTAAAATTAAAAAGGAGAACAAAATGAATAGAATATTTGCAATATTTCTGACGCTTGCATTGTTTTGCATTTCCGCAATATCTGAAGAGGCACCCAAAAAATCGGTTTTTGTGTTTTCGGCAGCCACAGGATCGATCAATAATGAAGTGAAGTTTGAAGTCCCGGGCAGCTCTGTTAGTCAGGTATTAAAAGACAGCGGCCAATTATATGGTATTTACATGCTTTATGCCGTTCCGAATCTGATAATAGGAAGCTCTGGTGATTTTTCAATATTAGGTAAAAGCAGTGAAAATAATTATCTTTTCTTTACCCGCTATTTTTTTGGTAATGAAGGAGAGATCCAGCCGGTGTTCGGTCTTACTGTTGATTACATCAGTTTTTACACCCAGCTTAATACTGCGGACGTACCGCCATTGAGCTCGCTTGATGTAGACAGTTCGATATGGGGGACTCATGCTACTGCGGGAATTTCTTTCAAGATAAGTGATCTAAAACTTTCTCCCTTTATCGGGTATTTCAACGAGCAGGTCAATACGGTTGTCACTTCTCCGGGGATGCTCGTAGCAGGAGTGAATAAATACGGATTCAAGAGCACATCTTATGTAAGTTTAAATTATTTTTCGCTTGGTTCAGGATTTGATCTTGTTCTTTACCACTTTTTAAGATTGAGCTCAAGCGTCTATTTCAGATTCGGGCAGAATGAGCCGGCATTATTTACGGCCAGAAACCGTATTGACGTATTTTTGTCAAGAGAGTTTGGCTTGTCCTGTAAGATTGATTATTTCCAAGATAAATATGAGACTAATTCATTTATTACCGTAGGCCCTGTTCTTGTTTTTTAAAATACTGGGAACATAAGGATAGCGGGTATGTATAAAAAAGCAATAAAAATATTATTAATAACTGCAGGCACGGTTTCTGTGGGGCTTGGGATTCTGGGTATATTTCTGCCTCTTTTGCCTACAACCCCGTTTCTCTTACTTGCGGCTGTTTGTTACTCTAAAGGCTCGGAAAGACTCTATAATTGGCTTCTGAAAAACAGGTATTTTGGAAGTTATATTAAAAACTATCGCGAGAAAAAAGGAATACCTTTAAGGGCTAAAATTACGGCAATAGTATTTTTAAATATTACAATGGGTTATACGATCTTCTTTATAATTCATTATTTCTGGCTTAAAGTGATGTTATTTCTAATAGCTGTTGGCGTAGTTGTTCATATATGTTCAATGAAAACTTTAAATAACGGGATACTGCGGCGGAATCAATCTAAAAATAAAAGTAATGTAAGACCCGGCAAGGTAAAAATTAAGGAAGCATAGAAAAAGAAAGGAGCCGTGAGCATGTCATCAGAAAATATAAATTACAGTATAGAGGAATTAGCAGGATATCGAAATGGAATCAGAAATCTCGATGCTCAGGGTATTGTAGATTATTTCTTGAATCATTTCGGGATTGGGAAGATAGCGCTTTCTTCGAGTATGAGCGTGGAGGATCAGGTTTTAACAGATATGATCCTTAAAAAAAACAAAAATGCAATTATATTCACGATAGATACAGGCAGACTGCCTCAGGAAACTTACGATGTAATTGATAAGACAAGAAAAAAATACGGGGTAAATATTGAAGTACTTTTTCCTGAAGGATCAGATGTGGAAGAGCTTGTTAAAAATCACGGCGTCAATTTGTTTTACGAAAGTATTGATTTGAGGCGAGAATGCTGCCACATTCGGAAAATAGTTCCTCTTAAAAGGAAACTGGAAAGTCTAGAAGCCTGGATTTCGGGCATTAGAAGAAGTCAGTCAGTCACCCGAAATGATATTGTGAGCGTTGAATGGGACGATAAGTTCAAGCTGTTTAAAGTTAATCCTATTTTTGACTGGACAGAGTATCAGGTTTGGGATTATATCAGAAAAAACGACATTCCATATAATATCTTGCATGACCGCGGATATCCGAGTATCGGTTGTGTTCCGTGTTCCAGGCCAATAAAACCCGGGCAAGATATACGTTCAGGACGCTGGTGGTGGGAAAGTCCTGAGCATAAAGAGTGTGGTTTGCACTTAAAAAACAGGGGGAATAATGGACAATATTGAGAGGCTGGAGGCACAGAGCGTTTTTATATTGCGCGAAGCTTATAAAGAATTTAAGAATATCTGCATGCTTTGGTCTATAGGCAAAGACAGTACAGTTTTGCTTTGGCTTGCCAGAAAAGCTTTTTTTGGTCATGTCCCTATCCCTCTTGTACATATAGACACTCATTACAAGATACCTGAGATGATAGAGTATCGGGACAAACTCGCGCTTGAATGGAAGCTGAACATGGTTTACGGGGAAAATATTACAGCTCTTGAGCAAAAGCAGACCTATCCGGATGGAAATACCGACCGGATAACTTGCTGCAGAAATCTTAAGAGTGAAGCATTAAAACATACACTGGACGGCAGTTGGTCCCGTTACAGAATGGATCACAATTTACAACGGTATGTACAGGATAACAATATAGAGCCTTATACCGGTGTTATTGTGGGTGTCAGAGCGGATGAAGAAGGTTCGAGGTCAAAAGAAAGATATTTCTCGCCGAGGGATAAGAATAACGAATGGGATGTTGGAGAGCAGCCTCCTGAATTCTGGAACCAGTTTAAGACCGATTTTGCTCCGGGGACCCATGTCCGCGTGCATCCATTACTTGACTGGACAGAATTGAATATATGGGAATATATAAGAAAAGAAAGTATACCTGTGGTATCCCTGTATTTTGACAAGGGTGACGGAAAACGTTACCGTTCGCTTGGCTGCTATCCATGCACAAAGCCGGTAGACTCCACTTCGAAAAATGTAGATGAAATAATAGAGGAACTGAAAAGCGGCAAGTTTTCCAATATTGCCGAAAGGTCAGGCCGGGATCAGGATAAGGAAGACGGCGGCGGATTGGAAACCTTAAGACGTGACGGATATATGTGAGGGAAAAATGACTGACAAAGAACATATGAACATAGTGATAGTAGGGCATGTGGATCACGGCAAGTCTACCGTTATCGGCAGGCTTTTAGCAGATACAGGGTCGCTTCCAGAAGGAAAGCTTGAATTTGTAAAACAAATGTGCTTTAAGAACGCAAAGCCGTTTGAATATGCTTTTCTTCTGGATGCCTTGAAAGATGAACAGTCACAGGGTATTACGATAGATACGGCCAGATGCTTTTTCAAAACCAAAAAGCGGGATTATATTATTATTGACGCTCCCGGTCATATTGAATTTTTGAAAAACATGATAACCGGAGCAGCCCGCGCCGAAGCAGCATTGCTTGTAATAGACGCCAAAGAAGGCGTTAAAGAGAATTCCAGAAGGCACGGATATCTTTTATCGATGCTGGGGATAAAACAGGTAGCCGTTCTTGTTAATAAAATGGATCTTGTGAATTTCGACGAGAATACTTTTGAATCTTTAAAAAAAGAATATACAGCATTTCTGAACAAAATAAATGTAAAAGACGTTAATTTTATTCCTATAAGCGCAAGAGACGGGGATAACCTCGTTTCTTTATCCGGGAATTTGAGCTGGTATTCGGGAATGACAGTACTTGCTCAGCTTGATCATTTTGTTCATGAGGTCCCTGACGGACAAAAACCTTTCCGTTTTCCGGTTCAGGACGTTTATAAATTTACCCGGGAAAGCGACGATAGAAGAATAGTTGCCGGTACTATCGCTGCAGGTTCGATAAATGCAGGAGATAAAGTTCTATTTCTTCCATCGCGGAAAAATTCAAGGATAGAAAGCATTGAAAGTTTTAATACGGAAAAGAAAAAGAGAGCTTTCGCAGGGCAGGCTGTCGGGTTTACGCTGGATACCCAGATTTATGTCCGGCCGGGAGAGCTGATGATCCTGGAAAACAGCGGAAATCCTCCGAAGATAGGAAATCGCTTCAAAGCCAATATATTCTGGGTCGGAAGAGCTCCAATGATAAAGGACAAATCTTATAAACTGAAATTAGCAGCAACGAGAGCGTCAGTTAAACTTGTTGAGATCAAGCAGTCTCTTGATGTGTCGGATTTAACGGCAGTGAACACAAAAAGGCAGGTAGACAGGCATGATGTGGCTGAATGTATCTTTGAAACTGCTAAACCGATAGCTTTTGATACTATAGGAGATCTTGAGGTGACAGGACGGTTTGTTATTATCGATAATTATGAAATAGCCGGCGGGGGAATAATTATTGAAAATCTACAGGAAAATGAATCTATCCTTAAGGAGCATATAAAGAACAGGGAAAACATTTGGGATAAAGGATTGATAGAATCGGATGAGAGGGAAAAAAGGAACAAACACAGGTCGAAGTTTGTTGTGTTTGTTGGAGCTCCAAGTGATGTTAAACAAAGCATCGCAAAAAAACTGGAAAGGGAACTGTTTGATAAAAACCATAATGTTTATTATATGGGCTTATCCAGCATTGATTACGGTTTGGATGCCGATATAAAGGCGTATGATTTGTATATGGAGGAAAAAGTAAGAAGATTAGGAGAATTGGCGAGAATTCTTACGGATACGGGGTTGATATTTATTACAACGATAGACAATGCGGATGATTTTGACATTGAAATATTAAAGATGTTAAGCGAGCCGAATGAAATAGCGGTGGTAAGTGTTGGAGAAAGCGGGTTGGTAAAATTTAATCCGGACCTGGAAATAAAGGAATACAATGATACTGCGGATGCCGTAAGAAAAGTCATAAATCTTTTGATGCATAAGGAGGTGATATTAGAGTATTATTTGTAAAAATAAGCCCGAAATCCGAAGTAGAGAGTACACCATTATTGGCATTAAGAATATTGATATTTTAGTAGGATTTCGGGTTCGATTCCGCTGATTAAGAAACAACCATATACGCTTTTCTTTACTTTAACTTGAATATTCCTACTTCGTTTTTAGGGATAAGTATTCTTGTTGAAGAATGAGAGATACAATGCTATAATCCCTACCAAACAGGTATAGATTGTGTACTTTCATTTAGAGAGGATCAATTATGAAACTATCGTATAAAGGGGATTATGCACTAAAAACGCTTCTGGACCTATGTCTTTACGGCAAAAAGAAGACAGTGAGAATCAAGGATATCTCTGAAAGGCAGGATATTCCTGTCAAGTATCTGGAACAAATAATGACGCTGCTTAAAGGCTCCGGTTATGTGAACAGCAAAAGAGGTCCTGAGGGCGGGTATTCATTAGGCAAAAAACCGGAAAATATTACACTCGGAGAAATTGTAAGACTGATAGAAGGGCATACATCGCCGATTGCCTGCGTGAGTACTTCTTGTTACAAAAAATGTGATGATGAACCGGGATGCCCTTTTAAAAAAACATGGCTTGAAGTTAAGAACGCAATAAATGGAATTGTTGATAAGACGACTATTTCGGATATCTGCGAAAGAGCTGAAAAAATGAGGGCTGAGAAGTCAGCTAATTATCAGATTTAAAAGCAAGGAGACAGTATGAAAACATTTAATAAAAAAAGGCTTTAAATAAGAAAAATGAGTCAAAATATGCCCAATTCAGCGGAACTTGGGCTGTTGATGACGAGATCTTACCTAAAAAACTGTAGTAGATAGCATAATCTGACTTAGAAGATTAGTGTCTTTCCGGGATTTTTTGGCTTAACTTTTACTCTTCCATATTGTATAATATGTATTAGTGTTTTCATCTATGCCCTGCACCCGAAAAAGTGAGCATGCCATATACCTGAACGAAGGGAATGGTATGTGGTGGTACAGGATTAGTGTTGTCATTTTAGCTAAAGGGGAATAGACGTGGATCCGAAAAAGCTTGAAAAAATATTGAAAAAGTTTAATGTTACCCGTGTTTTGGTGCTTGGGGATGTTATTCTTGATGAGTATATATTCGGTAAAGTCAATCGTATCTCGCCTGAAGCGCCGGTTCCTGTTGTGGAAGAACAATCCAGAACGCTACTTCCGGGCGGGGCGGCTTACGTGGCTTCCCATATCTCTAATTTTGGAGGAAAAGCGCACCTTATCAGCGTCATAGGTGACGATGTTTATGGAGAAAAAGTAACCAGCGAGCTTTCTAAAAAGGGCATCTCCGCTTTCGGGCTTGTGAAAGATTCCGAACGGCCGACCATACTTAAAACCAGGGTTATTGCCCAGCACCAGCAGATTGTCCGCATTGACTCAGAAAAAAGAACACATGTAAGTCCTGCCATAGTAAGACAGCTTTTGAGCCGTGTCGAGTCTCTCATGGATGAAGTGGATGTGGTTATTATCTCCGATTACGGCAAGGGCGTCGTTATCCCTTCCGTCTTCAAGGAAGTAATTAAAATGGCGAAAAGGAAAAAAATAAAAATTGCCGTGGATCCAAAACCGGCATACTGTCTGCTTTATAAGGGTGTTACTGTGATAACTCCAAATGCGAAGGAAGCAGAGGGTTCGGTGCATAAAATTATTAAGGACGAAGCTTCGCTCTATTCAGTCGGTAAAGAACTTCTTACAAAAATAAAAAGCGACTCGGTATTAATAACACGCGGAGAACACGGGATGACTCTTTTTGAAAAAGGAAAAAAGCCCGTTACTATTCCCACTTACGCGAGAGAAGTTTATGATGTTACAGGCGCCGGAGATACGGTTATTGCAGTACTGGCGATGGCGCTTGCTTCAAAAGCTTCTTTACTCGATGCTGCGTATCTTTCAAATTTTGCCGCGGGTGTGGTTGTCGGCAAAGTCGGCACGGCTCCGCTTTCAATGATGGAGTTAAAACAGGCGCTTAATGAACACAAAAATTAAAACACTATATGCCCTTGTCAGGGTTGTTAAGGCCTTGAAGAAAAATGGTAAAAAAATTGTATTTACCAACGGATGCTTTGATATTATTCACGTCGGGCATACGCGGTATTTAAAAGCAGCAAGGAAGCTCGGGGATGTGCTTATAATTGCCGTTAATAGCGATGCTTCTGTTAAGCGTTTGAAAGGTCCCGGCAGGCCTGTTAATAACGAGAACGACAGGATGGAGATACTTTCGGAATTCCCCTTTGTGGATTTAGTAGTGCTTTTTAAAAAGGACACTCCGTATGATACGATAAAAGCAGTACTTCCTCACGTGCTTGTAAAGGGAGGGGACTGGTCTGTTGAAAGTATTGTCGGCGGCGATTTAGTCAAAAATGCAGGAGGCAAGGTTTTTAATATTCCTCTTATAAAAAACAAATCAACTACAAATATAATTAAAAAGGCTGGTAAAAGTGGAAAAAATGGTAAAAAGTAAACTAACCGGAGTTTTTATATTGGCAGGTATAATTCCCGTGGTACTTCTAACTGTTTATTTTTCGTTTCAATCGTCCGGTTTGAATATTGCAGGAAAACCAAACACGCCGAATGTACTTCAGAGCGAGAAGAATAATGCTGTCTCTCTTACTGCCAGGAATTCCTGGTATTTGACTATGATTCTCCGGAAAGTTGAATTGGCTGGACGTATGGGCGGTGACGTTATCGCCGGTGTTTTTAAGAGGCAAAACGCGTTTTTTACCCAGGAAGATTATAGAAAAATTAAAACCGACGCCGGTGGAAAGTTCCTCTGGAGTCCCGAGAAAGAAGGAGGGGTTCTTTTTGTCAGCGGCAGTTATAAGGAGGCTTCAAAGGACGGAAAAATCCCGGTTATTGGTGCTTACCTGGATAGTACGCTCTCTCTGATCGAGAAAAATGGGACTGTGATTGAGTCTGTCTATATTATGACTGAAACAGCTGTCAGAAAATACCCCTGGGCCAAAATTGATGATCTTGTTAAGACAGGGCTTTATAAAGTCGGAAATTATAAAATTAAAGCAGACAGCTTGTTTATGAATGAAGATTCTTCGCCTTACCGTATCGCAGGTCCTGATTTGAATAAAAGCAGGATGGAGATTTGGACGGAAGCATACTGGAATCAGGAATCGAAGAGCTGGATGATCTCGTACTTCATGCCTCTTTATATTGACGGTGTTTACAAAGGAGTGCTCGGCGCTGATATATCACTTCAAAAGCTTCTTGAAAAACTTATCGGAAAGGACCAGGCAAAGAAATTTACTTATCCGGATACTTTCCCTGCCGTGCTTACAAAAAACGGCGTGCTTGCAGCTTCTTCAATTTACGGCTACGACATGCTGAAGATTGACGGTGCGGTAACAGCGCAATCCGACCTTAAAAGTTATGGTAATGAAGGTTTTCAATCGTCCCTTTCCCGTGTTCTTGATCCCAAATTCTGGGAGAATACAACAAGGGATGAAGAGCTCGGAGGGGTTGAGAGCGTTTCCGTAAACAAAAAAGAGTATTACCTTGCCCATTTTCCGGTGAGAACCGGAGGACTTTCTCTGGTGTTGTTTATCCCCGCGGTTAATCTCGAAAAATCCGCGGCAGTTTCGGTTACAACTGCAAAGTCAAAAAGTAGCGGGATTAATATTGCCGTACTCGGTACAGGTCTTTTATGCACAGGGCTTTCTATAGTTTTTATGGTTATTCTTTTGAATTACGTTTCAAAAAATACTGAGCTCTCAAGTGAAGACGGAACTCTCCGGTCATCCGCGACTATGCTTACAGAGGAAAAGAAAATATTTGATGACAAACTCCGGGAATTTGGCGAAAGAAATACGGAGCTGGGGAATCAACTGGAGAAAGTCAGGACGGAGCTGAAAGAGGCTCTGGCTAAAAACGGCGGTGCAAAACCTGATCTTTCGCAGTATATTTCTATTAATGAGTTTAACATGAAACTTGAAGCTGAAAGAAAAGGGCTTCTTTTGAAGATAAGTGAAATTGAAAAATCAAAGAATGATTTTGAACGCAGGTTAAATGAGAAAACAGCGGAATATAGAAAGCTTATTATGCAGCCGGGGACGGCATCAGGGGAACCGGATCCGAACAAGTACATTAAAATAGAAGATTATAATAAAAAACTTGAAACGGAAAGAAAGAATTTTATCAGCAAGGTTAACGAGCTGGAAAAGGTTGGGGCAGAGCTTGAAGTCAGGTTTAATGAATCGAAAATTGATAAGAATAGACTTGAAGAAAAGCTTTCGGAGTTAACAAAAAACTCCTCATCGAAAAACGGGAACGACCAGGGTATGGTCCAGCGTTTGGGAGAGGTTCAAAAGGCAAATGACGGTTTTAAAGAAAATTTTGAAAAATTAAAGGGCGAGAATGAACAACTTGTTAACAAAGTTAAATCTTTGGAAAACGAAGGTAGGAATCTCGCGGAAATGCTTGTTTCAAAATTTGAAGAGGAAAAGAAGAATTACAATATAAAAGTGGAGGAGTTAAATAAACAGGTAAATATAGAAGCCTCAAGGGTTGTGGAACTGGAGAATAAAATTAAAACAGATTCCGTGAAATTGGCCCAGATGGATCCTTCAAGGTTTATCCCCCTTGCCGAGGTTAACACCAGAATAGAGGCGGATAGAAAGAATTTTGTATTAAAGATTCAAGAGTTGGAAAACCGGTTAAAAACAGCCGTGGAAAAACCGGATCCTGCACGGTTTGTGCCTCTGGATAAGGTAAACGAAGAAAAGGCGGCAAGGGAAAAGGAAAATAAAGATGAAGTGGCAGTGCTTGAAAAGAAACTTATGGAAGCTGCTGCTGTAATGACCGGCATGAAGCAGTTGGAGGAGAAGAATAAGGCACTTGAAGAAAAACTTGTAGAAGTGTCTCAGGTTGCTGCCGGAGCAAAACAGCTTGAACAAAAAGATAAGGAACTTGAGGCAAAACAAAATGAGATGGTTTTTAAACTGCAAGAGAGGGAACAACAATTTGCAGAGCTGCAGGCTTTAAAAAACAGGGAAGTTGAGGCAGGGCAAAAAGAGCAGGCTGATCTTAGCGCGAAATTGCAGGAGGCCGAAAAACAGCTTGGTGAATTGAATAGTTTAAGAGAGCTTGCGGGTGCCAAAGATAACGAAATACAAGAAAAACAAAGACAGCTGGCCGAATTGGAAGAAAAAAATAATAGTGTTTTAAAAGAGAAAGAAGAGTATTTTGAGGTCAGGTTAGCAGAGATGGAAAAGAAAGTCAAAGCCGCCGAGGAAAAGCCGGTAAATACTGCCGAGTTTATGCCTGTAGAAAAAGTTGCAGATCTGGTGACCGAACGGCTTGAAGCTCAGGATCAAAAATACGCAGGAAGAATAAGAGATCTGGAACAGGCTCTAAAAGCAGAAAAGGAAAAACCTGTGGCGGATCTGTCTGCTTATGTCCCTCTTTCCGAACTGCAGGCTAAAATAGAAGAAGAAAAGAAATCTGCTCTTGACAGGATTAATCAGCTGGAAACTGCTGTTAGGGCTTTAAATCAGGAAAAGACCGGCCTTGCGGTACAGCTGGCTGAAGTTGCCTCCTCTAAAGATGCTGCGCAGAAGGTTATGGCTACAGTCGGTGAAGCAACCAGAAGAATGGAAGAAGACAAGTTGAAAGCATCCGGGAAGGTGCGGGAACTTGAAATGATAAAGCTTGATTTGGAACAAAAATATATGTTATTGGTGAATGAAAATAAAAAAATGACGGAAGCTCTTAATGTTGTTGAAGGCAGGAAAAAAGAGACCGATAAACAGGCTCAATCTTTGATACTTAAAGTAGGAGAGGATCAACAGGCTCTTAAAGAGAAGATAAAAGATCTTGAAGAACAAAAAGGGGAACTGACTGCGGAGCGTGATGCTGCAAGGAAACATTACGAAATCATGAGAAAAGAACTCGAGCAGGAGCAGGCAAAACCTCTGCCGGTTTTCTCTGTTGAAACAAAAACGGATACTGAAGATAAACAAAAAAGAAAGCTGGAAATGGTTATCGAGAGGACGTCTGCTTTTAAATCGGATCTGAATATTGAGGAGCCGGGTAAAGAAAAGCCGGTTGAAAAATCTGAAAATAATGAAACTGATTTAAAGTCTAAAACTGAACAAGCCGGCGGAAAGCATGATTCCTTTGATATTTATACTGCTCCTTCTCCTGCAGCTCCTGTTTCTTCGCCCGAGCATTCCGAAGAAGAGGAAAATAATCTTCTGGTCGTGGATGATAAAGGTGAAATAATTAAGATCTTCGGGGATTCTCTTTATAATATGGGTTACAGTGTTTATATCGCAAGAAATGCCAAACTTGCAAAACAAAAGCTTACTATGGGAAATTACAGGAATGTAATTATCAGCGCAAGCCTTGCGGACGGGGATTATAAAGAGTTCTTTGAATCGGTTAAAAAAGGTGATGCTAAATATGCGGAAAGGATCGTCTTCTATAATAATGAAGAGACAAAGGATAAAGAGTTTCTGTCCGATAAAAAAATAATGAAATCCGGAAGTACGGAAGTAGATATAAAAAAATTGATGATTTAAAGACAGCAAGTACAGTAAACGAAGCAGGGGAAGCAAAAACAGAAGTTGAGCGAAGTATTAAGTATCTAACCGTAAATCTTCGCGAAATCCGCCTAGGCGGAGGAAGCAAGTACAGCAAAGAAAGCAGAGAAAGTGAACAAAGTTAAGGAAGTTGAGCAAAGTCTAAATATAAAACCATAATACTTCGCGAAATCCGCCTAGGCGGATGTGAAATCGTTTTTCAAAAAGGAATTAAAATGCCAATTTATGAATATAAGTGCGATAAATGCGGTCACTTATTTGAAGTACTGCAAACAAAGAATAAACAGTCGGAAAAATGCGAAAAATGCGGGGCTAAAGCGCCAAAACTTCCTGCCTCCCGCGTAGGTTTTGTCTTTAAGGGATCCGGTTTTTATGTTAATGACTACAAAAAGAGCGGAAGCTCCAGTGGAAGTACGGGAAAAACAGAGGATAGAGGACAGAAGTCGGAGGGCGGTGCAGATGCTCAGAAGGGCGGAGGCTCAGATGCGCAGAAAAGCGGAAGCGGAAGTCAGAAGTCGGAAGCTGTGAAAACGGCAAAAGCTGAAGACAGAAGCCAGGGGTCAGAGGGCGGAAAAAAAGCCGGAGGAACAGAGGCACGGAAAAAACCGAGGGCGGAAGACGGAAAAGGCAGTTGAGCAAATCTTAAATAGATAACCATAAATCTTTGCGAAATCCGCCTGGGCGGAAGGGCGGAGAATCCTGTAGTTTTGCAATCTCTACAAAAGATCCGCCCAATATAACTGGCGGATGTGGAATCATTCTTCAAAAAGGAGTTAAAAAGTGCTAAGTGAAGCTGTAGATATTGAGCAAAGTCAAAATATCAAACCATAAATCTTTGCGAAATCCGCCTAGGCGGAAGAAATGAGAACGGAAAATAAAGCAGCAAAGAAGGAGTCCAAGAGTGATAAGTAATGTGATAGATAAGAAGTGGCAGGCTTACTGGGAAAGTAAAGGGCTTTTTAAAGCAGAGGATTTCTCGGAAAAACAGAAATATTATGTTCTTATGATGTTCCCGTACCCTTCCGGCAGCCGTCTTCATATGGGACATTGTAAAAACTATGTCATAGGAGATGTGGTTTCCAGATATAAGAAAATGCAGGGTTACAACGTCTTGCATCCTATGGGTTGGGACGCTTTCGGGCTTCCTGCGGAAAACGCGGCTATAAAAAATAATGTTCACCCGAAAGAATGGACTTATAAAAATGTTGAAGTTATGAAACAGCAGTTGAAAAAAATCGGTATCTGTTATGACTGGAGTCGTGAGATTGCTACTTGCGCTCCTGATTACTATAAGTGGACTCAATGGCTTTTTCTGAAGTTTTACGAAAAAGGTCTTGCTTACAAGAAAAAGAAAGAAGCTAACTGGTGTCCAAAGTGTCTGACGGTTATGGCAAATGAAGAGGTCGTTGACGGGGTCTGCTGGCGGTGTAAAACGGAAGTTACAAAAAAAGAACTGGATCAATGGTTCTATAAAATAACCGACTATGCGGACAGGCTGCTTGAAGATATTAAAAAACTTAAAGGCTGGCCGGAAAAAGTCAGGATAATGCAGGAAAACTGGATAGGTAAATCTTTTGGTGTGGAAGTGGATTTTAAAATAGAGGGAACAGACGATAAGATATCTGTTTATACTACCAGAGTTGACACAATCTTTGGCGTGACATATCTGGTGATTGCTCCGGAGCATCCGCTTACGCTAAAACTTGTAAAAGGCACAAAATATGAACCTCAGGTTAAAGAGTTTTCCGATAAACTTAAAAAACAATCCGAGATAGCAAGAACCTCTGACCTTACGGAAAAAGAAGGGCTCTTTATAGGCTCTTATGCGATTAATCCGTTTAACGGAGATAGAGTTCCTATATATGCGGTTAATTACGTCATTATGGAATACGGTACGGGTGCGGTAATGGCAGTTCCTGCCCATGATCAGCGCGACTTTGATTTTGCGAAGAAATATAATCTTCCTGTTAAAGTTGTAATTCAGCCGGAAGGCGGGAGTTTGTCCGGGGAAACAATGACGGAAGCGTATGTGAATGACGGGTTCCAGGTTAATTCAGGAGAATTTAACGGAAAGAAAAATACGGAAGCTATTGAGCTGATGGCTGAATTTGTGGAGAAAAATAAAATCGGTAAGAAAGCTATAAAATTTAAATTAAGGGACTGGCTTATCTCCAGACAGCGCTACTGGGGGGCGCCTATTCCCGTTATCTATTGCGATAAGTGCGGAATTGTGCCGGTGCCGGAGAAGGATCTGCCGGTAGAACTTCCTTTTGTCTCAGATTTTAAACCGAAGGGGGGAGCTTCTCCTCTTGCTTCCGTAAAAGAATTTGTAGAAGTTAAATGTCCCGGGTGCGGCGGAGAGGGAAGAAGAGAAACGGATACCATGAATACCTTTATTTGCTCTTCCTGGTATTTCCTCCGTTACTGCGATCCTGAAAATAATGCAGCGGCTTTTGATATTGAAAAGGTGAAGTACTGGATGCCTGTAGATCAGTATGTCGGAGGGGTTGAACATGCAATACTGCACCTGCTGTATTCCAGGTTCTTTACTAAATTTCTCTATGATCTAAAGCTTGTTGACTTTGATGAACCTTTTACTAATTTGTTTACTCAGGGTATGGTCTTGAAGGACGGACAGGTAATGAGTAAATCAAAGGGCAATACGGTTGAGGCTGATCCGCTTATTGAGAAATATGGCGCTGATGTAGTCAGGGGTTTTATACTTTTTGCCGCGCCTCCTGAGAAAGAGCTGGAGTGGAATGATAAAGGCATTGAAGGCCTTCATCGGTTTTTAGGACGTGTTGAAAGATTTGTCGAAACTTCAATACCTGTAATTAAAAAAACAGGACAAATTGAACCAAAACTTTTAAGTAAAGAGCTTAAGGAATTTTATGTCAGTATTAATAAAACCGTAAAAAGAGTAACGGAAGATGTGGAAAAGGATTTTCATTTCAATACGGCTCTGGCAGCTCTTATGGAGTTTACTAACTATCTGTATCTTTTTAAGGTGCCTGAAGGGGAAGAGAAAGCTTTCCCCCCCCTGTTAAAACTGGCGGTTGAAGATCTTGTGCTTCTGCTGGCTCCTTTTACGCCTCATATTACTGAAGAACTCTGGGAGAAACTGGGTTATAAGGAAAGTATATTCCTTCATTCACTTCCAAAGTGCGATCTTGAGTATATCAGCGGGGAAGAGGCGGTAATTGTACTTCAGGTAAACGGGAAATTACGCGGGCGCCTCACCGTCTCCCTGGATATCGAAGATGAAAAAGTAAAAGAGCTTGCACTGAAAGACGAGAAAATTATTGCTTTTCTTTCGGGAAAAACTGTAAAAAAGGTAGTGGTGGTAAAAAATAAACTGGTAAACATAGTGGCAGTATGAATACAAAAGATTTAGTGCAGTTTAAATATAATTTTCTAAATCTCAGATGGCTTATTGTTATCGCCGCTGCTTATATGGCCGTTTTCTCCGCGGCCAATGACGGCTTGCAGCTTGTTAACTATGTTAATATACTCGTTTTGTTTTTTATCCTTTCCAATATTTTTCTCTACTTTATTTCTTTGGAGTATTTCAAGGAAAACAACTTCAGGTATATTATTTTTATAGGCGATATAATCCTTGTTTCCCTTGGGATATATTTTACGAAAAGTGCCGGTACGGATTTCTTTCTTCTTTATTTTTTGGTAATTGTAATAACGGCTCTTGGAAAGGATATTAAAGCAAGTATAATATCGACAATTATCGCTTCTCTTCTTTATTCCTGGCTCCTCATAAATAAAGATGTAAATATTTATGATGTTAATATTTACATGAGAATACCTTTCCTCTTTGTGGTCGGGCTTTTTACGGGTTTTCTTTCTGAAACTGTGAAAAAAGAAGAGACACATGTTAAAGATCTCCGGCTTATTCTGGCTATTACCGAGATAATGAATGAAAATATTGATTATTATATCATGGTGCAGCTTTTAGATCCTCTTTTTGAGAAAATTGATGTGATCTCAGATTGGGAAGTTGCGGTTTATGATAAGAAGGTGAAAAAATTTAAACTATTGCGAGAGGATGACGAATTTTCCGCGAGTGAAATGGATCCGGAGATTGTAGATCTGCTTATTAATCAGGCAAAAATATATATAGGTAAAAGTTTTATCTATTTCCCGCAGGCCAGAGATAAAAAAGTCACAGGGTTTTTGAGAGTTAAACCGAAAAATATGAAAGAATTTTCCGAGCAGGATTATGATCTTTTTATGACTCTGGCCGGAGAATTCGCTCTGGTAATAGAAAGAAACAAATTGTATGAAGAGGTGAAACATCTTGCGGATATGGATCGCCTTACCGGCTTGTATAATTACGGATTTTTCTTGGAACAGTCGGATAATCGGGTTAATCACAAAAAAGATTTTGCGATAATCATGATAGATTTGGATAATTTTAAAACATATAATGATACTTATGGTCATGTTTCCGGTAATACATATTTGAAAAATATTGCGAATTATTTTAAATCTGAATTAAAGGGATGTGTGTTGGCACGTTATGGTGGAGATGAATTTACAGTGCTCAGAGACGGAAAAAATGAGGATATAGGTGCTTTTCTTAAGAACTTCAAAAGCGTAATGGATGCTAAATTTATTGAATATGAAAAGAAAATAAAGGTGACGATGAGTATTGGTTATGCGCTCTTTCCTCAAGATGGTATTACATCTGAAGAGGTTTTATCAAAAGCTGATAAATGCCTGTACAAAGCGAAAAGATCTGGAAAAAACAGGATAGCATACCTGTAGTTAATGCTTAGAGTTTAGAGTCTTGGCAAAAGAAACGGAAAAAGCAAAGTGCCATTATCCCTCTAGTTTATGCTTTGAGGGTCAGATGCTTAGCAAAAGCAAAATGTTTCCATCTGTGATATCTATTAGCGTTTATCTGTGTCATCAGCCCGGAGTTTCGGGCGGGTTTTGCTTGAGTTTTCATCTAAAACAAAGTACAATTAGAAATAAGGATAATATAATGATGTTTACGGATAAGTGCTATTGTAGTTTACTTATCAGGGGGACAATATGAAAAATATTTTTGTTTTGGTTGTAGGGCTTTTGCTTCTATCCGGTTGCGCTTCTATGAAGCCTAATATGGATCCGGGAATAAAAAAGATTAACATTCCGGTGGTCATAAACGGTACTTCACAGTATGGTATAGATACTGAAATGACGGACTTTATCGTAAAGCAATTTCTGATTGATGGCCGGCTTCAAGTAGTTGCCAAAGACCAGTCAGATGCGCTCCTTGAGGGGACTATACGGCTCTATCAACTGCAGCCAATGGCCTATGATGTTAATAATGTAATTATTTCCTATAGGATTAAAATAATCCTGGATGTAAAGTTTACTAATCTAAAAACCGGCAAAGTAATATGGGAGCAGAAAGAAATTGGAGGAATAGGCGGCGGGGCGACCACCTTTACCGTACAGGGGACGAGCATAGAAACTGAGGTTGGTGCCAGGCAGCGGGTTTACAGGTCTCTTGCAGAAGGGATTGTCAACAGGGTCATTTATGGCTGGGAAAGTTACTAAACCCATAGCTCCGGTATATTTTGTTGCCGGCAATGATGAGTTTAATAAAGACAAAAAGGTAAAAGAAATATTAAGAAAGTCTTTACCTGCGGAAAATAAAGATTTGAATTACACAGAAATAGAATGCAAGGGTAAAGCCGGCGGGGAAGAAGATGAAGACGGAGACCCTGCTGAAAGCGAAGAAGAATCCGGCAGCCGCCGGGCAAAGAGTAATTTTGTTTTTGATTTTGATTCGACGATTAAGACCGTGCCTTTTCTTGCAGACAGGCGTGTGGTTGTCCTGCGGGAATTTGAAAAACTTCGAAAAGACCTTAAAGATACTCTTCTGGAATATGTTAAAACTCCGGTAGAATCAACTGTTTTAATATTAGTAAGCAAAGACGTGAAAAAAAGTGATTTTGAAAAAGGGGCTGCTTACAAGAAGATTTCCGCCGCAGCTTCTTCGACAACCTTTACTTATTATCAGCTATATCCTAATCAACTTGGTTCTGAGATAAAAAAGAAATTATCCGAATTGGGAAAGACGATATCCCAGGAGGCCGTGGATATACTTGTCGAGAGAGTAGGAAGTAATATGAGAGACCTTGACTCTGAGATAGAAAAAGTGATACTTTATATCGGTGATAAAAAACATGTAGATGAAGTTGATGTGGAGTTTTTAGTGAGCGGACTTGATGCGAGAAACATATTTGATTTTGTTAATGCCCTGGCAGAAAGAAATCTGGTCAAATCTTTAAAAATAATTGATGATATATTCTATGTCTACGATAAACATGCTGCCGGTCCGATGATAGTCGGGGCTGTATATGGTCATTTTAAGAAAATTTGGACGGCTAAAGTCCTTCTTCGTGCCGGAATTCCTGAAAACTCTATTGCGGGAAAGCTTGGCGTGCATCCTTACTTTATCTCCGGACTTCTTACTCAGGCCCGGTTTTATGATGAAAAACAGTTAAAGACAATATTTTCTGAGCTTGCAAAAACTGATAAAGAAACCAAAAGAAAATCGGGAAAGATGCCTTCACAGGTGATTGAGAGTTTGGTATACAAATTGTTACTAAAATGAAAGTTTCTGGGTTCTTGATACCAGGGGCTAGGTAAAAGCATGCCGGATGTTTAGAAGGTTAGAGGGTCGGATGGTTAGCAAAGGTAAGTGCGAAGTACAAAGTGACAGAAGAATGCAATTATTTTGTCGTTCCGTACTGGGACACGGGATCCAGTATCGATTTACTTTGTTAAATATATACCACTTTAATGTGGAACGTGAGCAACGTGATAACGTGTAACATTCTAACGCGGACATTTATAGCAGATGAATTCTCTGAAATAAAAAAGCCGCCGGCTAAAAACCAGCGGCTTGTAGCTTACAGGCAAAGTTTATTTTCCTTTAAGTGAATTAACGTATCTGGTGTATTTTGAAACTTTCCTTGCTCCTGTATTCTTGGGGAAAATATTTTTCAGTGCCGCCCTTTGAATGTTAGGAATCAAGATTTTGAGTAATTTGGAGGCTTCTTCATGGGTTTTTAAACTGAGAAGCTTTTTTTCTGTAACTCTAAGTTTATGTTTGGTAGACCTGTTAATTAAGGTCATTTTCTTGGTCTTTCTTGCTGCTTCTATTGATGATTTAAGTAATGGCAACGTACACCTCCTGAGATTTACTGCGAAGCGCAGTATAAATACTCAAGTAATATAACAAAAATAAGGCGTAAAAGTCAAGATAAACAAGACAATCAAAGTTTGGATAGGTAAATGACCGAAAAATTGAAAAAAATAGGCAGGAATGCAGCAGTAATGACCCTGGCTACAGGACTAAGCCGTATTCTTGGTCTTGTCAGGGATCAGATAAATGCCGCTTTATTTGGAGCAGGTATTGTCTCTGATGCTTTTTATGTTGCCTATAGAATTCCTAATATGTTCCGTGATCTTCTTGCAGAAGGCGCCTTAAGTTCGGCTTTCGTTCCGGCTTTTACCGATTATATGAATAAAGGAGGGAAGGAGGCAGCCTATAGATTGGCCAACCTTGTTATCAGTATTCTTTGCATATTATTTTCTATTCTTATAATTCTTGCCTGGGTTTTTACTCCGTTTCTTATTAAAGTAATTGCTCCCGGTTTTGCGCTTGAAGGGATAAAACTTGCTATTTTGCTTACCAGAATATTGTTTCCTTTTATTGCTTTTATGGGTTTTGCCACCGTTATAATGGGTATGTTGAATTCCGAAGGACATTTTACCGTCCCGGCCCTTGCTCCGGCAATAGGAAACCTTGTAATGATAATTACCGGTATTGCCTTATGTCCGCTATTTTCAAAACTTCCGGAGACTCAGGTCATTGTCTGGTCTTTTGGCGCGCTTTTTTCCGGGTTAGTTCAGGTCCTTATCCAGCTGCCGATAATATATAAGAAGGGCTTTAAGCTGCGCTATGAACTGGACTTTAAAGATTCCGGAATAAGACAGATGGGCCGCGTAATGGCGCCTGCGATATTTTCGAACTCTATCGGACAGATAAATATTGTCTTTGTTAATACTTTTCTTGCTTCGTTGCTTGGCACCGGGGCTATAACTTACATCTACTACGGGTTCAGGCTGATGCAGCTTCCTATCGGCTTGTTTGGCGTGGCTATTGCCACTGCTTCATTTCCTATGTTCTCCTCTTTTGTAGCCGAGGGGAAGACTGAAGAAGCTAAAGATACGATCTCTTCTTCTCTCCGTCTTTCGTTATTTGTGACTGTTCCGGCAACACTCGGACTTATTGTTCTTAGCTATGGAGTGACTGACCTTTTATTCAGGCATGGTAATTTTACGGCAGAGGCCGCAGAAGCAACGGCAATTGTGACTATTTACTATGCTCTGGGATTATCGCTCTTTTCTCTTAATAAAATTATTACGCCTGCATTTTTTGCGCTAAAAAAATCCAATGTTCCGGTCATTTGCGGAATAGTGGCCATACTTACGAACGGACTATTTAGTATTATTTTAATGGAAAAGATGAACTATGCTGCGCTACCCCTGGCAAATACGATCTCAACTTTGTTGAACTTCTTAATGTTGTACTATTTTCTCAGAAAACAAATGGGGCCTCTTGACGGAAAAAATATCCTTAAAGTCTTTTGGAAAGTTCTCCTTGCTTCGTGTATAATGGCAGTTATAGCGTGGCTTTCTTCGGAGTTCTTAAGCAGTGTTTTAACTCCGGGTTTAACAAAGAGAATAGTTGTCGTACTGGTTCCGATACTTCTGGCGTTACCGGTTTATCTGGGGCTGGCACGGTTTTTAAAAATAGAGGAAGCAAAATTATTCACGGACGCAGTTGCAAGAAGGCTGGGAAAGCACAAACAGCAAGAGAAGCAAGGGCAGTAAGAAAAGCAAGAGAAGAAAGTGAAGTAAGAGCAGTAAAAGAAGTAAAACAAGTTAACAAAGCAAAAATTTGTATCAGTGGAATCCCGTAGTTCTGTAATCGGTGGAATCGCTTTTCGCAGGATGGTAAATAAATGAAAAAGTGTGTTGCTCTTGTAATATTATTACTTGTGCTCGCTCGCGGTATTTTAGGGGCGCAGGAAATATGCGATTTTGCGCTCTTGAACGGCCGGGTGCTTGATCCGGAATCCGGAACTGATGAAGTTAAAAATATCGGAATAAGATGGGGAAAGATTGTATATGCGGGACCGAAGGGTGTTGAAGCAAAACGTTCTCTTGATGTCTCCGGCCTGGTCGTGTGTCCCGGTTTTATTGATTTCCTGTCTTATGATCAAAATAAAACCGGAGAATACTATAAGGCAGCTGATGGCGTTACGACCAATCTTTCCATGCATGGAGCTTCCATGGCTAACTTTCGAAAGCTTTGGGGAAGGACACAGGGGAATCTGTATCTGAATCAGGGGGGTGCGGTAAGCCAGATCCGCCTTCGTTATTCGGTTGGTCTTATGGGAGCTTATGAAAAACCGACATCAGAACAGATAACAGAGATGTGCCGGCTTGCGGATGCGGCTCTCGCAAACGGGGCTTTGGGGCTTAATTTTAGCTTTGAGTATGTTCCGGGGACTACTACTGAAGAGGCCTTAGAACTTGCAAAAGTTGTAAAAAGGTACGGAGCCATCTGTACGGCGCACCTTAGATATTCCACGATGTATGAAAAAAAGACAAATATAGATGCTATCTTTGAAGCCATAGATATAGTAAGAAAAACGGGTGTTTCTTTCCAAATAGATCATTTTAACAGTACCGGCGGTACCTTCTCCATGAACACCTCTCTGGACCTCATAAAAAAGGCGAATGAAGAAGGTCTTGATATTACTCTGGACATGTACCCTTATAATTCCTGGGCAACCTATCTTGCTTCTGCGAGGTTTGACGGTGACTGGCAAAAAAGGTTCAATATCACTTATAAGGACCTTCAGGTGGCTAATACTTCTGAACGTCTGACTGAAGAGAAATATAAAGCAATAAGAAAAATGAAACGTCCGGCCAACAATCCCCTGACGGTAGCTTATGCTATTCCGGAAACTGATATTGTTGCCGCTCTTAAATTTCCAGGGATGATGATAGGAAGCGACACAATAATAGAAATTGAAAAGAATAACCATCCCCGCGGTGCCGGCTGCTACGCCCGGCTGTTTCAAAAATATGTAAGGGAAGAAAAGATTATTACTCTGATGGAAGCTGTAAGGATGTGTTCTTATTATCCCGCAAAGCGTCTTGAAAAGATATCTTCGGCTATGAAAAACAAAGGGAGAATAAAAACCGGAGCGGATGCTGACTTACTTGTGTTTGATCCGGATAAAATAGTGGAGAAAGCCACTGTGGAAAATCCGGCGCAGTACTCGGAAGGTTTTGATATTGTTATGGTAAATGGGGAGATTGTAAAAGATAAAGATGGTATAAGAAAAGGAATATTTCCGGGAAAACCCATAAAAAGAGATATTTACCCGTACACTCCTCCAAAACCGGTCCCGCCTGCGCTTTTTGTAACACAGGAAAAGACAGCGGCTACTTCAGAAGCGCTTACAGTTCCGCTCTTAGAGCAAAAGACAGATGTTACAAAATGAGTTTGTCGTTAAAGTTAAACCCGGCTGGATTAAATTAACCTATTCAGCCCTGGGCGTTAAAGAAATATCTTTTCCGGTAAAAAGTAAACCTGTTATTGTTTCGCAAAACCCGCCTCTATTTATGAAAAAACTTGGAAAAGAATTGAAAGCGTATTTTTGCGGAAAAAAACAGGGTTTCTCCCCGCCTTTTGATTTTAAATGCTTTACCCTGTTTCAAACAAAGGTTTGGAAGAGTACAAAGAAGATTCCCTACGGCGAAACCAGGCCGTATTTCTGGATTGCAAAAAAAATAGGAAAATCCGGCTCTGCCCGCGCAGTAGGAAATGCCCTTGGAAAAAATCCCTGCCCTATTGTAATTCCCTGCCACCGTGTAATAAAAAGCGACGGGACCCCGGGCGGCTTCTCCGGAGGAAGGAATTGGAAGAAAAAATTGTTGCATCTGGAACGTCTAAAATGACTGAAAAATCCACAGCAACAGGTTTGATTATATTGGTCAGTATTGCAGTCATTGTACTATTTTATTTTGCTCCGGGAGAAGGCGGAATATATCCGCCCTGTCCGACTCATTATCTGACAAATTTCTCCTGTCCCGGTTGCGGTTCTTTAAGAGCTCTGCATAACCTACTTCATGGAAATATAAAAGAAGCCTTCTTTTTCAATCCGTTAATGGTGATGGTTCTTCCCTTTTTAACCGTCTGGTTCCTTCTATATGTACTAAAGTCAATTTTTGCGGTAAAACTACCGGAAGTTAAGTTAAAACCAGCTATTTGGTGGCTGATAATTTCTGGTATAATACTATTTATGATACTAAGAAATTTATCTTTTTACCCGTTTACGTTGTTTAAGTCGTAACAGGCTGTTGAAAACACCTGTCATTCCGGGCTTAGACCCGGAATCCAGTGTCGTGTGACGGAAAGATAAAGCATTATAGAAGGAGTTTTATGATAAAATGCAAAGCGTGCGGTAAAGACAACAATGACAACCTCTGGAAATGCGAGGCTTGTAATTTCCCTCTGCATGACGACGAACGAAGACCCCGAGTAGAGAAACCAAAACCAAAAAATTATATGATCATCTCTATTCTGCTTATTCTTTCCTGCATTCCCACGGCCATTGTCTCTTTTATTTACGGTCTGAAAGTAAACTCCAGTTTTCTCGAGGGAAAATACGACGAGGCAGAAACTTACACCCAAAAAGCCAAACTCTGGGTCTGGATCTCCGTTATTCTCGGAATAATCGTTACCGTATTGTTCATGCTGTTCGTTGTAACTCCCGTATATAACCAAATGGGCCCGCTTGTAGACAAAGAGATGCAAAAACTGTTAAGAGAGTAGTCGACTAAAACAATATAATTTCCCTTTTTGTCATCCTCAACTAGATTGGGGATCCAGCGTCTGTAAGTTTCACTTTTCTGTGCAGATTTACCTGTTAATAAAAATGCCATTGAGCAGATATGTTAATACACCTTCCTGTTTCCGATTGAATCCTGATTGAATCTATTGAAAAAGCTTGAAGAAAAGTATAAAATGAATTTGACAAGGGTGAAACGGTGTATTCAAAATTGCTTTTCTCATGTCTGACGTCTGGGGGAAGATAAGAATATGGGAAAGATTCAAACTGTTTTATGGGAAATTGAGCCACATACAGAAATTAAACACGAAATATTACGACGTTATCTTGCAGCGTGGGTACCTATCTTATCAAAATTTGGGGATCGAATATTATATGTTGATGGCTTTTCTGGACCTGGGGAATATATTGGGGGAAAAGATGGTTCGCCTATAATAGCTATTAAAACTATATGCGAACACAAAACACCTATAAAATCTGAAGTAGTAATGCTATTTATTGAAGCTGATAAAAGCAGATATGATTATTTAAAACAAAAGGTTTCCGGAATAACTAAACCAGTAAATGTTAAGTGTGATTGTGTTTATGGGGAATTTTCTCGTGTTATGGGTTCAATACTTGAAAACCTTGAAAAACAAGGAAGATTACTTGCTCCTTCATTTGTATTTATAGATCCTTTTGGTTTTACAGGAATACCAATGAGTCTCATAAAAAATATTGTGACTAATAAAAGATGTGAAGTATTTATTAATTTTATGATAGAAGAACTAAATAGATTCTTAGTTCTACCTCAAAATGAAGCTGCAATAACTGAGACTTTTGGTTCTGACGATTGGAAAAAGTTTAAAGATGTACCCAATAGGGAAAGCATGCTAATTGCTCATTATAGAGACCAATTAGAAAAATATGCTGGAATTAAGTATGTAAGAACGTTTACAATAGTTAATAGGCATAATAAAAGTGATTACTATTTGGTTTTTGGTACAAACAGTGAAACTGGTTTATCGAAAATGAAGGATGCAATGTGGAAAGTTGATCCAAGCGGTTCTTTTCGATTTTCAGATGCGACTTATAATTCCTCTCAGCCTTTGTTGTTTGAGGATATTCCAGATTTTAATAGACTCAATAAAAGTATTATAGAGAAATATAAAGGGCTAGAAGTTTTAGTTGATGATCTCGAATCTTTTGTAAACATAGAAACATCTTTCAGAAAAGAACATTTAAGAACGGTCTTAAAGAAAATGGAAAAAGCAACTCCTTTAGAATTAATCGTTTTATCCTCAAGAAAGAAGAAATATACGTATCCAAGTGGATGCAAGGTGAAAATAAATTGAAAACGATAACTCGTAAAACATTGCTTTATCAGACAGGAGTGGAATACTCCGACTACTGCTTAAATCATGTACAGGGATGTTCTCACGGCTGTAAGTATCCTTGCTATGCTTTTATGATGAAAAAGAGATGCGGCGTGGTAAAAACTTATGAAGAGTGGCTTGAGCCAAAAATTGTAGAGAATGCTCTGGAATTGCTGGATGCAGAGATACCCCGGTATAAAAATAAGATTAATTATGTGCATATGTGCTTTTCAACAGATCCGTTTATGTACGAGCAAGATCCGGTTTCCGAGTTGAGTATCCAGATAATTGACAAACTAAACCAAGCTGAAAAACCATGTAGTACTCTTACGAAAGGTCTTTATCCGCGGGAGTTGGCAAAAAGAAACGGGAAAAGCAAAAACAATAGATATGGGATTACTTTGGTTTCACTGGATGAGAACTTCAGAAAGAAATATGAACCAAACACATCTGCTTTTAAAGACAGGATCAAATCACTCAAGTATCTTCACGATAACGGTCTAAAGACCTGGGTGAGTATGGAGCCGTATCCTACTCCAAATTTTATTGAACAGAATCTTAAAGAGATTCTTGAAGCTGTCGATTTTGTCGATCAAATCGTCTTCGGAAAACTGAATTATAATGCCGAAGTATCAGTTTTCAAATACCATAAGGAATACTACAATTCCCTAGCCGATTATTTCGTCGGATTCTGTAAAAAAAATGATATTAAATATTATGTAAAAGAAGGCACCGTAACTTCAAAAGTAAAATATATTGATGACAAGGTGCATCGTGAGCTTTGCACCTCGAAAATATAGAATAATTCAGTGAAACTGTTGAAAAACTATGAAGAGCTTAGTTGGAGGCAAGGATATGATAACTTTTATTAAGCTTATTTTGTATAGCCTATTGATTTTTGTTGTTACGTCAATTGTTAATGTTTTGATTGTTATTTTATTAACTCAAATATTCCCAGGTTACATGGCTCATCATATAAGTTTGACATATGAACGGAACATTGGTGAGTTAATAGCAAGGATGGTAGGTTTTACTGGTATACCAATGGATAAAATATTGATTTTAATGGGAATTAGACCATATGGCGAAATTATATATGGTATATTTTGTATTTTTTATCTATTGATGGCATATCTTATATTTATTTGGCAAAAAGGAAAGCATAAAAGAAAAATTATTCAAGTATTTGTTTGTGTTTTTATAGTTTATGTAAGTATTGAATCTTTTTACTACATCCGGGATTGGAACAAATTTTTAAAAAATAAGGCCGAAATAATTAAAGTTTCTCAAATAACTACAAAAAATATTTATGATGATATAGTGAAAATTCAAAAAAGTTATCCTGAATTGGTTGGATTCAAAGATAACGCAAGCTTTTTAAACAACGGGAATGTATATTCAGAATTAAAATTTGAAAATAATGTTGGCCCAATAAGTGAAGAGAATCCGGGAGGAGTTTTAAATACTCCTCAAAGTTGTTTTTTTAGGGTATATATTAAGTGTTCTCCTGAATGGTTTAAACATAAGGTGCTTCCTTCTGGTCACGAACGGCTATATCATATAGATTATCTGGGTAATAATTGTATTTATATCGAGACGGTAATTAATGTTTCTTCGGATAAATTTTCAGAGAAACTCTGGCAAATAGTATGGACTAATTTGAGTGCATTGCATAAAATTGATCAATCAAAAACGTTTGTTTGTAACTAAACAAGTAGTTCTCTAAATCGGGGTAGATTCAGAATCTATTCTTATTGAAAGATCAGTGTTCTAATGCAATAATATTTACAAGGATAGTTTCTTTCAGTGGCATCGTTTTAAAAAAAGGACGTAAAAAAATGAAAGTTATTGTTACCGGGGCGGCGGGGTTTATCGGGAGTTGTATCATTCGAAAGCTGAATGATGAAGGGATTAATAATATCCTGGTGGTGGTGGATCAGTCGGATAATCCTATGAAATGGAAGAATCTGGCAGGGAAGAGGATTGATGACTAAGTAGAGGACTATTACTGTTTTGGAGGATGAATAATGCTGCAGAGAATAAATAATAAAATAGAAGAAATGCCAAAAGGACAGGTTGTTCTTTATAAAAACAGGCTTGAAGTTAAGTTAGAAAAAGAAACAGTATGGTTAAGCCTTAATCAGGTGGCAGAATTATTTGAAAGAGATAAATCTGTAATTTCTCGCCATTTGCAGTGTGTTTTCAAGGAAAAAGAGCTCCGCAGATATTCAACTGTTGCAAAATATGCAACAGTTAAAAATGAGGGCGGGCGTTTAATTGAAAGGAATATTGAATACTATAATCTTGATGCAATAATTTCTGTGGGTTATAGGGTTAATTCCAAAAGGGGAACACAATTCCGTATTTGGGCAACAAACGTCTTAAAAAAGCACCTTGTAAATGGATATACGATTAATGAAAAAAGGCTTCGTTTATCAGAGCATAAATATTGTGAACTACAGAATTCAATAAGGCTTTTAGGAAATATTATTAGCATTGAAAAGGTTTCCGATGAAACTAAAGGACTTATTAGAGTAATAACTGAGTATTCGCGCGCTCTTGATATACTGGATGATTACGACAATCAAAAACTTGCTGTCCCGAAAGGAACAAAACAAGAACGGTATAAAATTACTTATGAGGAAGCCGGTAAAATTATCAGCATGGTGAAAAAAAAATATGTAGATTCAAAGTTGTTTGGGCAGGAGAAAGATGGTAGTTTTAAGAGCTCAATAGGGGCTGTTTATCAGACGTTTGGAGGGGAAGATGTTTATCCAACGGTAGAAGAAAAAGCTGCGAATCTTTTATATTTTATAACCAAAAATCATAGTTTTGTAGATGGAAATAAACGAATTGCAGCAACTCTTTTTGTTTGTTTTTTACAGAATAATAATGTTTTATTAAGGAAAGATGGTAGTAGGTGTATAGAAGATAATACGCTTGTTGCCTTGACTTTATTGATTGCTGCCAGTAAATCACAGGAAAAAGAAAATATGATTAAAGTTATATTGAACTTATTGGTATAATATTAGTCAATTTCTATTATTATTGAAAAATATATGTTCTAATGCAATAATATTTATAGCATAGCTTTTATCAGTGTCCACCTACGGTGAGATCTCGCCTTAGGCGGAGAATCCGGTAGTTTTGTAATTTCTACAAAAGATCCGACCAACATAACTGGCGGAAGTGGAATAGTTTTTAAAAAAAGGACGTAAAAAAATGAAAGTTATTGTTACCGGGGCGGCGGGGTTTATTGGGAGCTGTATTGTCAGGAAGCTGAATGATGAAGGGATAAAGCACATCCTTGCTGTGGACCAGTCGGATAATCCTGTGAAATGGGACAATCTGAAAGGGAAGGTGCTGGACGGGTATGTGGATAAGGATGAACTCCTCAAAGAACTTCCTAAATTCAAACCGAATGCGATAATCCACATGGGGGCTTGCTCCTCCACGATGCAGATGGATACGAAATTTCTGAAAAAGAATAACTTTGAATACTCCAAAGCTCTTGCAGAGTACTCTTTAAAAAATAAAGTTTCCTTTCTCTATGCTTCATCTGCGGCTACTTATGGTAACGGAAATCAGGGATACAGCGATGAAGATAAAAGCACTCTCATCCAGAAACCTCTTAATCCTTACGGCAGATCGAAACAGATGTTCGACCTCTGGCTAATAAAAAACAAACTCCAGAATAAAGTTACCGGTTTCAAGTTCTTCAACGTCTTCGGTCCGAATGAGTACCATAAAGAAGAGATGATGAGTTTGATCTGCAAAGCTTTCGACGGAGTTGCGGCGGGAAAACCTATGTGTCTTTTTAAATCCTACAAAAAAGGTTACGCCGACGGCGAACAGAAGAGGGATTTTATCTACGTGAAGGATGCAGTGGATATTGTTTACTACTTCCTGACACATCCAAAGAAGAGAGGTATCTTTAATGTCGGCACGGGCAAAGCAAGGAGTTGGAACGATGTGGCCAAGGCCCTTTTTGCATCCGTCAAAAAGAAACCAAAAATAGAATATATAGAAATGCCTGTGATCATCCGTGACAAGTACCAGTATTTCACCGAAGCCGATATGACAAAACTCCGCCATGCCGGCTGTAAACACGAATGCATGACCCTGGAAGCCGCAGTGAAAGACTATGCTAAGTATTTAAAGAATAAGAGTTACTGGTGAGACAAAAAACAATTACTAAGGATTAAGCACTAATAACTAAACAATGACTAAGGTTAAATCACTAAGCACTAAACATAATGAAGTTTATAATATAAATACAAAGATTTTGTTTAAGAATTATAATTAGGTGATATTTAGTGATTGTTTAGTTCTTAGAATTTAGTAATTCAGACTGTGTCGCAATTATTTCTAGAAACACCGTTCTTTGACAACTGGAACCAAGAAGCGGTTTTTTAACCGAACTTAAACATTTTTCCCGGATATTCTTCTTCGGGATGTGCGTTTTTGTCCTAAA
>Ga0208373_1000117_pt1 | contig 144686 bp, 139 predicted proteins | sample RifOxyC2_FD_184036 | JGI IMG/M metagenome (GOLD analysis project Ga0208373, IMG submission 184036) | Soil microbial communities from Rifle, Colorado - Rifle Oxygen_injection C2 (SPAdes) | ecosystem: Environmental > Terrestrial > Deep subsurface > Rock core/Sediment | place: Rifle, Colorado...
ACACCGTTTATATGGTCCTTTCTTTTTTCCCATAAAACACCCCCCTAATATATTATCAAAATCTCTAATTACTGTGTCTACTAAAAGGGGGGAGGGTCATAAGGCTTAGGCAGAGGGTTTTAATGAACATATTTCCGTTAATTTTATGGTATACTATAAAAAATAATAATGAAGAAATTTTCCAACAAACAACTAGATAGGATTTCAGAAATAGCAGGAAATATTGCTGTTGCATGGTTTTCAGCTGGTGTTATTTCTCCTTTATTTATTCATTCTCAAAGCTTATTGAATTTTATATTTACATTTGGGATGTCAATTATTATGGCTATTTCATCTTTTACTGTATCACTTGTCTTATTGGAGGAAACAAATAATGCTTGAATGGAACATCGTAAATGTTTATCTATTTGCGGCAATCGTTAGCAGTATCGTTCTTCTTGCCATTTTATTTTTTTATAGGAGATGACGAAACAATGGAAGCAAATATTTATTTAGCAATTATCGCTGTAATTTTAACGCTCACAACGGCGTTTCTGGCTGTTTACCGCTTAATCCATCATCATTAAAAAAATCAAGAGAAACACATAAAGGAAATTTAATAATTGCGACGCACTAACTTTTCACCAGCTCTCCAAATTCTTTTTCTGACAAAATTTTAACTCCCAATCGCTTCGCTTTATCGTACTTTGAACCTGGATCTTTGCCTGCTATAACATAATCTGTATTTTGAGAAACTGAAGATGAAGGGTGTCCCCCAAGTTTACGAACCAGCTCTTCCGCGTCAGGTCTTGTCATCGTCTCAAGTCCCCCCGTAAAAACGAATGTCTTCCCCTTAAATGGCTGGGGTCCTTTTGGCACATTGGATTTAATGCTCACCCCCGCATCCTTAAGCCTTTCTATGAGGCGGCGATTCTCTTTTTGCGAAAAGAAATGTTCCGCCGATTGTGCAACTTTAGGGCCAATGCCATCGATTTTTTGCAAATCAGCCTCTTTTATATCAAATAGATCCTCCAGGCTTGAATAATTTCGGGCAATTAAAGAAGCAACATGCCTCCCTATCATTCGTATGCCCAAAGCATATAAAAGCCTGTCATGAGACCGGTTTTTGCTTTTGTGTATTGAATCGATTACGTTCTGAGCCGATTTTTCGGCAAACCTTTCAAGTTTAAGTAAATCGGCTTTTTCCAGAGAATAAAGGTCTGCAACATCTTTGATAATATGATTATCAACTAACTGCTCAACAACAGCAGGCCCTACATGCTCAATATCCATAGCTTCACGCGTCGTAAAATGCCTTATCCGCTCTTTTATCTGCATGGGACATGAAGCATTTATACACCTAGTGACAGCTTCTCCCTCTGGACGATAAAGTTCGCCATGGCATACAGGACATTTTTTAGGCATGCGGAATTCTTTTTCCCTGCCCGACCTTTTACTTTTTACAACTTTAACAACTTCTGGAATAACCTCCCCCGCCCTTTGCACAATAACATGATCCCCTATTTTTATCTCTTTTCGTCTTATCTCGTCTTCATTATGGAGCGTCGCTCGTTTTACCGTAACCCCTGCCAAATAAACAGATTTTAGATAAGCAACCGGCGTTATCGCCCCCGTCCTTCCAACTTGAACATGTATATCTTCTATTATTGTTTCAGCCTGCATCGGCGGATATTTAAAAGCAATCGCCCAGCGCGGCGCGCGGGATGTTGCGGCAAGAGATTCCTGGTTGGCAAGGTTATTAACTTTAACAACAATCCCGTCTATTTCATAATTTAATTTTTCACGAGCCTTATCCCAGTGTTTAATATATTTTTGGACATCCCCTATCCCTTCACAAATTTTTATATTCGGATTAATTTTAAAACCCAATTTTTTTATGTACTCTAAATTCTCATAATGAGTTTTAAACTTTGAATGAGGAATAATCGCATAATAACAAAATATGTCCAATGGGCGAGCCGCCGTAACTTTAGAATCCAGCTGCCTCAAAGAACCTGCCGCGGCATTGCGGGGATTTGCAAATTTAGACTCATCATTGGCATCTCTTTCTTCATTTAACTTAATAAAATCATCATAGGGAAGATAAACTTCCCCTCTAACTTCTATATCTATAGGTTCATCCAAAGTTAATGGGATGTTATTTATGGTTTTCAGGTTTTGGGTAATATCTTCCCCATGTTGTCCATCCCCACGAGTCGCACCTTGCACAAACTTCCCCTTTTTATATGATAAAGTAACTGCCAATCCATCAATCTTCAACTCACAAACATATTCAACTTGATCCTTTACTAGCCCATCTCTTACCCTCTTGTCAAAATCAAGCAGTTCTTCTTCATCCATCGCGTTATCAAGAGATAAAAGCGGCACTTTGTGATTAACAGATCCAAATGCGACAAGAGGGGTTCCCCCTACTCTTTGAGTCGGAGAATCTTCTGTCACAAAATCGGGATACTCTTTTTCCAGATTTTTAAGCGCATTAAAAAGAGAGTCATACTCCGCGTCAGATATCCTGGGGTTGTCCAACACATAATAAAGATGGCTGTTCTGTTCTATTTCTTTGCGGAGCCGCCTGATTTCTTTTTCTGCCTGGAGTTTATTCATATCCTTTTTATTCTATTACACTAAAATCAGTATAGCAATAACTTTTGGATGAAATTATAAAAAAAATTACGCGATAAAGAAATAATAGGAATGTTATTAAAGTAAATGATTTACCCGATATGTTATGCGCAATATGAAGTTCCCCTTACTAAATCACAACAACAGACAAAAGCAGATGATGAAAAAAATCACATAAAAGATACAAAAGAATGCCAGCCTAATCCACTTACAATTTATCCTCCTTTTTTTACAAAAGATTATGATAGTAAGATTTTGGATTTTTTGTGCACCGTCGATAGGTATCAAAGTTTAAGAACTAACAGGAAAAAGCTGAAAAAAGAATACAGAAAAGAGCCTGACTCAGCCAAAAAGGCAAAAATTCTTAGTGAATTAAAGAAAACCCGCCAGGAATTAAAGAATTTAAAAATGGATATAATATTGGATTCAGAAAAATTCAGAAAACAGGAATTTACCACTTCAATAAGGCTGGGCAGGTTTTTACCTTTAAAAACAAAATTCAAAAAAATGATGGAAATTGATATTGACCTTTATAAAAAACAATCTCAGGGTGGAACTCCGATAGTTTTAATAGTTTATGACAGCTTAGCCGAAATTTCCCCAGCAGATGATATCTCCTATCAAGAACAAGGTCAACTGGATAATGATGGCACAAAAATAAGCAGGATAAAAAAAATAATTCTAGCTTCCTCTTATAGCGAAACACTCTCTTATCTATCAGACCACCAGGATATAAGATTACAATATATTGACATGACTTATACCCCAACATCTTTAAGAAACAATTATGGAGGAAGAAACGCCTTTGCCACAGTAATAATTGCAAATGGAAAAATAGTTCTTATGTCCAAAGGCATTTTAGACAAAGATTCAATTTTCAGCGTTTTAAATGAGGTAAAATCCGGAAAATTTGAATTTACTACATCTGAGATCCTTAATGTAAGAGACTCCGCTCTCAAATCCGTTTTGTTTACTATTAAAATAAAGGGTGAAAAATACTATGCGGCACGGATAAGGCAAGGCACAAGAAGTGAATGCGGGCTATATGATGAGGAAGGTGTTTTAAAATATCGTTTCAGCCTTTTTTCAATAAAAGAGACAGGCCAAGCAAAAGTATACAAGTTTGCAAAATATGAATATGGAATTGCTGAAGAAGAAATAGGAGAAATAAAAGGAAGAGTAAGATCTAAACATGGGAATATTATATTAAGCGGGATACGGTTTGATTCGGTAAGAGGAAATTTTCCAAGTTCAAAAGGACCTCTTTTCCCCGCTACTTACATTGGAAAACCAAAAAGCGAATCTCCTTTATTTTCTGCGGCTTTGGTAAGAGTACAAGATCCCAATACGGGGCAAAACACCAATAAGGCGCTGTTGTTTATAAAGGATATGGAACCCGGAATAGACAGCACAAGCACAAAGAACGAGGGCAAATCTGTAACTATAATCATTGAAGAACCAAATGGAACTGTCTATTTTAAAAAACAATATTCATATACTGAACTTGCTTATCCTGTAGCTTTGACACTAAGAAAAGGCCAAAGCAAAATCAGCATTACCCACGAAGACTCTTTTTTGGAAGAACCTGTTGAATACAGAGAATTGATAAGGTTATTGCAAACACCAATTACAAAAGAACATATCCTGCAAAAATTCCCACAATTAAGTGGAGAAAGCGAAGATCTCTTTGGATTGTTATTTATTCCTGATCCCAACAACAAGGATGCGACAAAAGAAGACGGCCCTTATATATTTTCGTCCAAAGTTAATCCGGAATATATAAAAAGAATGTTTAGAGAAAATCCGGAGGAACTCATTAACTTTTGGAGAGAAAAAATAAATTACAGATTTTTAATCGAGGCTTTTTCTGATTTAAATGGAGAATATTTTTTCTTTAGAGAAGGCGCAGATAAAGCAATAGAAAAAAACTTTCAGGAAAAAGATGAAAGAAGGGTCCGATTGCTTGATTTATACAACAAACAGGGACAAGGCAATAGTTCAATAATTGTTTTTGACCAAGATGGCAATAAAATCTTCGGGCTTTAATAATACTGATTCCAACTCTCCGATCTTTGCCAGGTTTATTAAATGTTCCATGGTTAATGCTTGTGAAATATGAAACGGGTGGCTGTAAAATCTTTCAAGTTTTGTCAAATGCGCGCCGCGTCCCAAATCATCGCCAATGTCCGAAGCCAAAACTCTGACATATGTCCCCTTTGAACATATTACTTCAAAAGATACTTTATCAGGTTCTATTATTTCTAAAAGTTTTAAGGAATGGATCGTTATTTCTTTGTCTTCTCTTTCTATTTCTATCCCTTTCCTTGCCAATTCATATAATTTTTTCCCATTAACTTTCTTAGCCGAAAACATTGGCGGCTTTTGTTTTATTTTGCCTGTATATTTTTCAAAAATTCCTTTAATAGCCTTGTCATTGGAAATTAGAGATTTGAAATTGGATATTGGAAACCTTGTCCCGAGCTTCTCGAGGGATTGGAAATTAGAGATTGGTCTTCCAGTACAATCCATCGTATCAGTACTAATACCCAACCGCATCTCTGCAACATACCCCTTATCCCCCTCCAAAAAATATTTAATCGATTTTGTGGCTTTGCCAAAAAAAACGGGGAGTATTCCGGTCGCAAATGGATCAAGGGTTCCTGAATGTCCGACTTTTTTTGTTCTCGAGAGGTTTCTTAGTTTTGCGCAAACATCAAACGAAGTCCAATCCTTGGGCTTATTTACTAATATTATCCCGTCCATTAAGTTCCTTTTTAACAAGTTCCAAAACTTTTTCCTGCGCTTCTTCTATTGACATATCAAGTTCACAGCCCGCAGCCAAAACATGCCCGCCACCGCCGCATTCATGAGCGATTTCTGAAACATTGATTTTCCCTTTTGACCTGAAATTTACTTTTATTCTTCCGTTTTTATCTTCCCTAAAAAGAAGAGCAACTTCTATTCCTTTTATGGACCTTAAATGATCAATTATTCCAGTTAAATCTTCTGCTTTTGCTCCGGAATCAACGATCATTTCCCTTGTAATATAAGTCCATACAATTTTTCGGTCTTCCGTATGCTTCATAAGCGAAAACGCGGCATTGCAAACTTTTACAGCTTCTATGGTTTTTGTGTTGTAAATATTATCGGCAATATAAGAAGGGTTTGCTCCTTTTTTTACAAGTTCTTTGGCAACAAGAAAAGTTGTCGGCTTTGTATTTTGAAACCTAAAGCTTCCTGTATCTGTCATAATCCCCACATAAAGAGGAATTGCCAATTGAGGGGTCATTTTAACAGAAAATTCTTTTGCTATTTTATAAACAATTTCAGCCGTAGAAGACAGCTGTTCAACACAATTAACATCTCCAAAATTTGTATTATCCGGATGATGGTCAATATTTAAAATTTTACGCGCCATAATTTTTGATTTTCCAATTCTGTCAATCCCTGACGCGTCAACCGTAACCATTAAATCAAACTCTTTTTTGGGCGCGTGCGTCATAATTTTTTCCGAGCCCGGCATAAACAAATAAGAAGGGGGAACTCCGTCAGGAGAATACATTAAAACATTTACACCCATATTGCTTAAAATTATCCTCATAGCAAGCATACTGCCCAGAGTATCTCCATCCGGATCAACATGACAAACAATAACCGAAGTTTTAGCCTCAGATATCAATTTTTTCATTGCCTGAAAAACTTTTTTCAATTTTTTTCACTCTCAATCTTATTCATTATTGATAAGACGTTACTGCCCCTTTCCAAGCTTTTATCATAAACAAAAAATATTTTTGGGACAAATCGTATTTCCAATTTATGAGCAAGCTCTCCCCTGATGAAGGGGGTAGCACTTTTTAGACCCTTTATTGTGTTTTTTTTTACTGTTTCATCGCCTAAAACGCTAAAAAATATCTTCGCGGTTTTTAGGTCGGGGGGGACATCAACATCGGTAAGGCTTACAAACCCAATACGGGGGTCGGAAACTCTTTCTCTTATTATCATGCTGACCTCTTTTTTTATAAGTTCAGCAATTCTTTCTGTCCGGCTCATTTTCTTGTTTTTTCTCTCACTTCAAAGGTCTCTATAATATCGCCTGCTTTAAAATTTTCATACCCTACAACAGCTATTCCGCATTCGTAGCCTTCTCCCACTTCTTTTACATCTTCTTTAAATCTTTTCAAGGATTCTACTTTGCCTTCGTATATTTTTTCTCCGTCACGGGAAAGCCTCAATCCATGGCCTCTTACCATTTTACCTGATTTAACAAAACAACCAGCGATAACACCAACTTTTGAATATTTAAATGTTTCTCTAACCTCAGCAGTTCCGACCTTTACCTCTTCGTATTCAGGTTTTAATAATCCTTCCATAGCGCTTTTAACATCATCTAAAAGTTTATAAATAATATTATATTTTTTTATCTCTATACCTTCAGCTTCAGATATTTCACGGGCGCGGGGAGCCACTTCAACGTTAAAAGCAATAACAAAGGCTTCGGATGCTTCCGCCAGCAAGACATCAGATTCGGCAATATTTCCAACTGCTCCATGGATTATTTTCACGCGGCGACCTGAAACATTTATTTCTTTTAAAGAAGCGCTTAATGCTTCCAATGACCCTTCAACATCGGCCTTAACTATCAAATTAAGATCAGCCTGTTCTCCTTCTTTGACTTCATTTGAAAAATCTTCAAGAGTATGATGATGGCGTGCGGCTGTGCTCTTTGTTTTATCTCTATTTCTTTCCGCAACAACTTTGGCTTCTTTTTCGCTATCCATTACTTGTAAAATATCGCCTGGAACCGGAACTTCCGAGGTACCAATAATCTCAACAGGAGTAGAAGGGAGCGCCTCTTTAAGCCTTTTGCCATCGTATGAAACAAGAGCCCTGACTCTTCCTGATGTCGCTCCAACAACAAAAGAATCTCCGACTTTTATGGTTCCTTTTTTTATAAGGACAGAAGCAACAGGCCCTCTTCCTTTTTCAAGTTTTGATTCAATTACAATCCCGACAGCCTGCCCCAACGGATTGGCTTTTATTTCTTGCATATCGGCAACGAGCAATATCATTTCCAATAGATCGTCTATTCCGGTTTTTTCTCTGGCGGAAATAGGAACAGTAACGGTTGTTCCTCCCCAATCTTCGGGTTGAAGCCCCATTTCTGATAATTGCTGTTTAACTCTATCCAAATTGGCGTCAACTTTATCAATTTTGTTTATGGCAACAATAATAGGAACGCCGGCAGCTCTGGCATGATCTATAGCTTCGATTGTTTGCGGCATAACTCCGTCATCCGCGGCAACAACCAAGACAGCAATATCCGTAATTTTTGCTCCCCTTGCTCTCAAAGCAGTAAAAGCTTCATGTCCCGGAGTATCAAGAAATGTTATTTTTCTGTTTTTTATCTTTACCTGATAAGCTCCTATATGTTGTGTAATTCCTCCAGCTTCAGATTCTGCAACCTTTGTAGACCGAATAGCGTCAAGAAGTTTTGTTTTCCCATGATCCACATGCCCCATAATTGTAACAACTGGAGGCCTGACTTGTAATTTATCCAAATCTTCTTCCAAAATCTCCGATTCTAGTCCCTTTTGCGCTTTTGGAGCAGGAACATCAATTTCAACATCATAATTAAATTTTAAGCCCAGTTCCTTGGCAATATCAGCCGAAATTTTTTGGTTTAAAGTTACAAAAACACCTTTCATCATAAGTTCTTTTATAATATCCGATGATTTAAGCCTTAACATTTCAGCAAAATCCTTCAAAACTATGCCATCGGATAATACTGTTATTTTTACTTTTGGCGGTAAAACAGGCACAGGAGGCACAGCCGGTTGAGCCAAAACGGGCAACGAAACGTTAGGCTGTTTCTGATCGACAACGACAGGAACTTCATTGGCTACTTTTATTTCGGGAAGTTCTTTAGCCACGGAAGGTTTAATAACTACCGGTTTGACCTCTGATAATACAAACTCACGCACTATATCAGCTGCCTCTTTATCAATGGAAGAAGCCGCTGTTTTAGCAGGAATATCAAGATTCTTTAAAATAACTAAAAGATCTTTAGTCTCTTTTTTTAACTCTTCAGCTAAAACACCAACTTTAATCTTCTTTGCTTGTGTCATCTACTCCCTCATCCTTCTTTAAAAGGTTTTCTTTATCTTTTTCATTCTGCTTTTGTATTCCTTCTTCAGAAACAATATCAATTCTGTAGCCTGTCAGTTTTGCCGCCAATCTGACATTTTGTCCTTCTTTTCCTATTGCCAATGAAAGTTCTTTTTCGGGAAGGACAACTCTTGCCGTTTTTGACTCTTTACTGATTTCAACTTTTGATATCTTCGCTGGAGAAAGGGAATTTGCTATAAATTTCGAGTCATCTCCCGACCATTCTATAATATCAACCCTCTCCGTGTCCAATTCTTTTGTAATATTTTGTATCCTCGATCCCATTGGTCCTATGCATGTGCCAACAGCTCCAACATTTTTATCATTCGAGTAAATCGCTATTTTTGTTCTGCGGCCGGCTTCACGAACTATGGCCTTTATTTCAATAATCCCCTGTTTAATTTCAGGAATTTCTTCTTCAAAAAGCTTTTTTACAATATCAGGATGAGCACGGCTAACTACAATAACCGGCCCTTTGGAGGTTTTTTTCACTTCCAAAATCAAAACTTTAATTCTGTCTTTCGGCCTCAAGTTTTCCGAAGGGATACTCTCTGAGAAAGAAAGAAATGTTTCAGCATATCCAAGGTTAATCAAATATCCGCCTGTTTCCTTGTTTTGCACTATACCATTTACCATCGTACCGACTTTACCTATATAATCATCATAAACCCTTTCTTTTTCGGCTTCCCTGATCCTTTGAATTATCACCTGCTTAGCTGTTTGAGCTGCCATTCGCCCAAAATCTTCAGGTGTAACCTCATACTGAATAATATCCCCTAATTTACTTCCTTTTTGCTTTTTTTGAGCTTCTTTTAATGAAATTTCCACTTCTTTGTTTGTAACTTCCTCAACAACAACCTTTCCACGAAAGATTTTTGCTTCTCCTTCGCTATCAATTTTTGTTTCCAGATATTCGGCCTCGGGAACACGTTTTTTATAGGCAGAGGACAAGGCATCTTTTATGGCATTAATAAGGCTCTCTTCTGTAATGCGCCTATCTTCTTTGATTTCAGTAAGCATAACCTTGAAATTTGCTATTTTCACAACAAAAACCCCCAATTAAAAAGAAAAGTGGGTGAAAATGCCCACTTATCCACAGTTTCTATAAGTTAATGTGATTATATCATCGCACTAAAAAATATGCAAGGCTTCGTTTTCCTTTCTATTTTCCGCATACCATTTTAAAATATCTTTTGCTATATGAGCCGTTACTCGATCCCCATGCCCCCCATGGGCAACAAATGCAGATATTACAATTTGAGGTTTATTATAAGGGGCATAACAAAGAAACCAAGCATGGGCAATGCCGGGATTTTCTGCCGTACCTGTCTTTCCTGCCGCTTCCATGCTGGAAACAAATGCAGCAATCCCTGTACCTCTTTTTACTATATCCCGCAAAGCTACTCTAACCAAAGAAAGATTATTTTCAGATATCTCTGTAGAGTAAACCAGTTCAGATTTATTTTCAAATATAACTTCGTTTAGGTCATTTTTAATTTGTTTAACAATAAAAGGTTTCATGCGTCGGCCTGTCGCTATTTGTCCGTACATACATGCAAGCTGCAGAGGTGTTACTTGAATAAAACCCTGTCCTATTCCAATATTTATGGAATCTCCTTCGTACCATTTCTGGCCAAATCTTTCTTGTTTCCATTTTTGATCGGGAAGAAAGCCTTTTTTTTCACCAGGCAGATCAATCCCAGTTGGCAGACCCAATCCATATTCATTAGCATATTTTTTTATCCTGTCAGGCCCGAGTCTTCTTCCCAATTCATAAAAAACAATATCACAGGATTGGACAAGTCCTTCTATGGGAGTTATCCTGCCATGCCCTGCCTCCTTCCAGCATTTTGCGATTCTTCGCCCAAGCTCATAATATCCCTTACAATAAAAAGATTCTCCAGCCGTAGTAATTTTTTCCTGCAAAGCAGCTGACAATACTACAGGCTTAAAAGTAGATCCAGGAGGATAAGAGGAAATAGCTCTATTCATAAAAGGATGGTTACGCTGATCGATTTCTGACCATTTTTTACTGGCATCATAAGAAGGATTAGAAGCCATCGCCAATATCTCTCCCGTATTTGGGTCAAGAACCACAACAGCCCCTTCGTTGCGGCCAAGAAGCTGTTCAATTTTTTGTTGAAGGTTAATATCAATCGTTAAAGTTATATTATTGCCTGAAACAGGTTCCAGCTTTTCTAAAATTCTAAGAGGATGGCCTAAAGCATCCACTTCAATTTTTTTACCGCCTGCCATGCCTCGCAAATAACTATCGTATACTTTCTCAATTCCATCTTTTCCAATGAGATCGCCCAACCTATAACCTTGATCTTTAAGCTTTGAAAGCTCTCCTGTTTCAATTTCACCTACAAAACCCAACACATGAGCCGCTGTTTTCTTATAAGGATAAAACCTCAATGGATAACGAATTATTTCTAATCCTGGCAAACTCGGACGCAGCTCTTCGATTTGTGAAATGGCAGAGATGGGAACATCTTTTGCAATTAGTATCCCTTCAAATATGGGAGTTTTTCTTTCTTTAAACCGCTTAAGAATTGTTGCTTGCGGCAAATTCAGGATAGCTCCCAGTCTTCTAAATATCGGTTCCGGATTTTTGGGCAGCATATGGGGTAAAACATATACTGTAAAAACAGGACGATTTTTCAAGAGCACTTTCCCGTTTCTGTCAAAAATAATGCCTCTGGGCGCAATTATTGGCATTGTGCGGGCGGCATTATCAGAGGCAAGTTTTACGTATTTCTTATTTTCAAAAACCTGCAATTGCAAAAGCCTGAAAAACAAAAACGCCAGCATTATATTGGCAATTACAAAAAAAACTTTTGCCCTATTCTTCATCAGCAGAAAACCTGTTTAAAATCAGATAAAAAGATGGGCATAAAACAGCATTAATAATTGATGAAACAACCATATTTATCCAAGGGAAAGAAAGCTGCTGGACAGATTGAAAATACAATATTGAAAAATATGATATTAAAAAAGAAATCGGCGTTAATATAAAAGCAAGGATCAATGCCAGCAGTTTTTTATCAATAACAAAAAATTGTTTCATATACAAGGCCAACATTCCAAGAAGAGTCTTTGCCAAAGCATTGACAAATCCTACGGAGAACAAAACATCCTCCAAAAATCCGGCAACAAAAGAATAAGATATTGTTTTTATATTATTTTCTTTAACCGCAAGCGCGACAATAAACAACAAAAGAAAATCAGGCGCCCCCATAAAATGGAATCGCCCATGGACAAGAAGGGCAAAAAGAAACATTAACATCAATATTATTGCCTGCATACAAATACCACTTTTATTTTTGAAAAATCTACCGACGTTTTTAATTCAACCGCTTGGAAAATATCCTCTACTTTTTTATTTACTTTTAAAACCATCGCGACAGGAATCCCCTGGATAAAAACATTGCTGGCGGGAGAAACGACAACTTCAGATTCAATGCTTATCAACGCGTCTTCAGGTATATTATCAAGAATTAACCGGTTAATCCCGAATCCGCCGCGCGCTATCCCAAAAGTTTTGCTTCTGCTTACTATTACACTTACAGCACTGTGAGGAGAAGTAATTAACATTATTTTTGAAGAAAACTTGTCAACTCTTGTAACTCTACCAACAAGACCATTTTCAGATATTACTGTAAACCCCTCTCTTATCCCCTTATTTATCCCCGCGTCGATTGTTATGCTGTAGTTCCAATTTTCATTTTCACGATCTATAATTTTTGCAGGAATAAGATTAAAACGATAGGGCGCTTTTTTCATAAAACCCAGAATTCGGCGAAATTCTTCGTTTTCATTTTTAACACTTTCAAGTAAAGATAGTTCAGCTTTAAGCTCTTTAAGCTCCAAAAAATATTGGTCTGAAATTTTTTTAAACTTATATGCGTTAGCCATAAAAATAAATGTATTCGGAACAGCATCAATCACAAAATTAAATCCTCTCTGTAGAGGGAAAAAAGAGGTTGAAACCGAAGACTCAATAACATGAACAAAGGAAGAATTTGTTATCGGCTGCACATTTAAAAGAAATGATAGACTAAGAAATAAAATTAAAAAAAACCGATAACTCATTAACTCATTTATTATCCTTTTCGCGGCATTATTAACACTTTTTTCAACACATCGATTTCTTCTAAAATCTTGCCGGTACCGTAAGCAACGCATGAAATAGGATCATCAACAACATAAACAGACATATCCGTTTCCTGGGCTAAATACTTATCCAATCCCCTAAGAAGAGAACCTCCCCCTGCCATAACAATCCCTCTATCCATAATGTCCGCAGAAAGTTCCGGAGGGGTTTTTTCAAGAGTCATCCTAACCGCATCAATAATTGTAGCAACAGGATCCGCAAGAGCATCTCTTATTTCAGATGATGTTAAAGTTAAAGTTTTTGGAAGCCCTGTAACCAGATCGCGGCCTCTGACCTCAACTGTTTTTTCTTCCAACAACGGATACGCGGACCCAATATCAATTTTTATCTGTTCAGCAGTCCTCTCCCCAATAAGCAAATTATAGTTTTTACGGCAATGAGCAACTATCGCTTCGTCCAATTCATCTCCCGCAACACGAATAGACTTACTCACAACAATTCCGCCCAAGGCTAAAACAGCAACTTCTGTTGTACCTCCCCCAATATCAACAATCATAGAACCGGCAGCTTCAGATACTGGAAGATTTGCACCAATTGCCGCAGCCATTGGTTCCTCAACTAAATAAGCTTCGCGAGCACCGGCATGCATCGCGGCATCAAGGACAGCGCGTTTCTCTACTCCAGTAATACCGGAAGGAACTCCAACAACAATGCGAGGCCTTACAAAATTTGACCTATTATGGCTTTTGTTTATAAAATGGCGCAGCATCATTTCGGTAACTTCAAAATCCGCAATAACGCCGTCTCTCATTGGACGAACAGCAACAATATTGCCGGGGGTCCGGCCTAACATCCCTTTTGCTTCATTACCAATGGCTAATATTTTGTTTGTATTTTTATCCAATGCGACAACACTTGGCTCACACAAAATAATCCCTTCTCCTCGAGCAAAAACAAGCGTTGTAGCAGTTCCTAAATCAATGCCCAAATCACGTGAAAATTTGCCAAAAACCGCATCATAAAGCCCCATTTTAAAATTTCCTCCTTTAGAAAATCGTATACTTTTTTTAGAAAACAGAAAAAATCTGTCAATCTGCCAGCCTTACCTTCTAATAATAGCCTCAAACCCCTTACTTTTCAAGAGGGAAACAAGTTTTTGAGCATCAACCAAGTTTGACTGGGGCAAAAACACTCTCCAATATTTTTGAAATTGCTCAATTTCAGGGTCAAATCCTTTTGCCATAAGACTTTTTTCAAGATCATCGGCATTTTTACGAGATAAAAAAACTCCCACTTGAACTTTATACTGAGAAGAAATCTCTTTTGGAGTATTCTCTTGCTTTTCTTTTGAAGCATTATCTACTATTGTAGTAATAGTATATTTTTTTGATGGAGGTAAAATCGTAACAGGCTCCACTGTCCCCTGCATCATATCATTTTGTAACTGGCCATCATTATCAACCGTCGGCTCAACTTCAAATGTGATAGGCCCTAAATCTTTAAAAATCTCATCGGCCTCTCTGGTTAAAGAATCAACAGTCGGCAATTCTTTAACAACGGGCGTAAGAATATTTTTGCCTATCATAAAACTGATCCAAAAGCTGAGCCCTATGACTATAAGGAGAACTGCAATTAAAAATATGTTTTTTATTCTTCCCACTTGTGTGGGAATTTTACAATGAAAATTATGCATCAGTCAAGCTAAAATTAATTTCTTTTCCCCTTCCTTGACAGAATAGAGATGAATTGATAAGATTTTTATCAATCCCCCGACAAAAGGATAATAAAATTATGTGTTTTTTTAATTGTACTAAGGCTAAATTTTCATATTTTTTATTTATATTCTTTTTAATCTTTTTACCTGCCATAGTAAATTCAGCAGAAAGCACTTATGTCGCAGGTGTTAATACTCTTGCAGATGTCGTTGAGATCACCGGTTCCGCAGTAGTAAATATTGATACGATAAAAATGGAAGGATACAGGTTTGTAAACCCTTTTTCAAGCTTGGACAATGATTTTGGTTTTGAATTTGATCCCCGTTTTAAAGACTTTTTTCACGACAAGATCATACCGCTTAAAGGAGCAGGCTCAGGATTTATAATAAACAAAGAAGGGTATATTTTAACAAATGATCATGTAATTGAAGATACCGATAAAATAAAGGTAACGCTTAAAGACGGAAGATCTTTTAATGCAAAGCTGATAGGAAAAGATGAGACACTTGATTTAGCCGTAATTAAAATTGAAGCCATTGGCCTGCCGACTTTGATACTGGGAGATTCAAACAAAATAAGGCCTGGTGAATGGGTCATTTCCATTGGAAATCCATACGGGTTTTCAAATACAGCAACAGCTGGAATTATAAGCGCGACAGGAAGAAGCCTGGGAAATATTGGAAACAGGGATTTAATTCAAACAGATGCGGCAATTAACCCCGGAAATTCCGGTGGGCCATTATTAAATATCAAAGGAGAAGTAATAGGAATAAATGTGGCAATTATAGCTCAAGCCCAGGGGATAGGTTTTGCTATTCCAATAAATGCGGCAAAAGAGGTATTACAGGATCTCATAATAAAAGGGAAAGTAACAAGGCCATGGCTTGGTATTTACATGCGTGATACCAAACATACCCAAGAAGGAACTGTTGTCATTACAAATGTAATAGAAAAAAGTCCTGCAGATAAAATGGGGCTTAAAAAGTTTGATGTTATCAAAGAAATCAATTCAAAAAGCATTGCTTCATCAGCGGAAATCAAAAAAATCATTTCTGACTTAAGGCCTTACGATACGATAGAATTTAAAATATACAGAAGAGGGGAAAACTTTAAAATAAAAGGGGTTTTGGGAGAAAAATAAGAATCCATAGATTATTGGTAAAAATTTTGTAATAGAAAGGGGTTAAAAACATGGCAGATGTTCAATTGGGAAGAAGCAGGGCTGTTCGCAGAGTGTATGGATTTGATGAGATTTCACTTGTTCCATCTATTGTTACAATAAATCCGGAAGATACAGATGTTTCCTGGACTGTTGCCGATAAAAAATTTGATATTCCAATAATTGCGTCTGCTATGGATTCTGTTGTTTCTCCTAAAACAGCCATTGAATTAACAAAAGTCGGAACATTTGGCGCGCTTAATCTTCAAGGCGTTTGGACCCGTTATGAAGAGGCTGAAAAAATATTAGAAAAAATAGCTTCTGTTGAAAAAGAAAAATACGTAGAACTGATGCAAAAACTTTATGAAGAACCTATAAAAAAAGAATTAATAGTTAAAAGGATCAAAGAGATTAAAGACGGCGGAGGATTCGCGGCTGTATCATCTATTCCCCAACAGGCGACAGAATTCGGGAAAATCGCGCGAGATGCGGGAGCCGAAATGTTTGTTTTACAATCAACCGTAATCTCTACAAAACATAAATCAAAAGCTTCTCCTGTCCTTGACCTTAACACATTCTGCAAAGAGATGGGCATTCCTGTCATTGTTGGGAATTGCGTAACATACGAAGTAGCTCTAACACTTATGGGAACAGGAGTTGCCGCAGTCCTTGTAGGGATAGGACCTGGAGCCGCCTGCACATCACGCGGTGTTTTGGGAGTTGGAATTCCAATGGCAACTGCAATCGCAGATTGCGCCGCGGCAAGAGACTCCTACTTCAAAGAAAACGGGAAATACATACCAATTATCGCCGATGGCGGACTTGTTTCCGGTGGCGACATTTGTAAAGCCATCGCCTGCGGTGCTGACGCTGTTATGACAGGCTCACAAATTGCAAGATCAAAAGAGGCACCAGGAAATGGATATCATTGGGGAATGGCAACACCAAATGCAACGCTTCCAAGAGGATCAAGAATAAAAGTTGGAACAATCGGAACGCTCAAAGAAATTTTATACGGACCTGCAAAGTTTGATGACGGCTCTATGAATTTAGTTGGAGCCTTAAAGACTTCAATGGGAACACTCGGTGCTGAAAACTTAAAAGAGATGCAACAAGTACAGATAGTAATTGCACCTTCTATCCTGACTGAGGGAAAAGTCTACCAAAAAGCCCAACAGCTTGGGATGTATAAATAAGAGTGTACAGTTAACTGTTTACAGTGTACAGTAAAGACAAAAACAATGAAAAATAAACATGATTTAATAGTGGTTCTTGATTTTGGAGCGCAATATGCAATGCTTATTGCCCGAAGGATCCGTGAATGCAATATTTATTGTGAAGTTTTGCCGCATAACACCGCAGTTTCAGAGCTTATTTCACGCAATGCCAAAGGCATAATTCTTTCAGGAGGCCCTTCATCCGTATATGATGATGGAGCGCCCCTTCCTGACCCTGAACTTCTAAAAAGTGGAATTCCAATTCTTGGAATATGCTACGGAATGCAACTTATTGGCAAAGAACTTGGTGGAGAAGTAAAACCTGGAACTGTAAAAGAATACGGCAAAACACAACTTATAATTGACGATCAATCAAATTTATTTGCGGGACTGCAAGCTGAAATTCAAACATGGATGAGTCATGGAGATTCTGTAGTTAAGCTTCCAGAGGGATTCCAGACACTTGGGCACACAAGCAATACAACAAACGCCGCAATCGGTGACCATGAGAGAAAAATATACGGCGTACAGTTTCACCCTGAAGTTGTCCATACTCCAGATGGTCTTGAGATAATCAAAAACTTTGTTTATGTAGTTTGTGGTTGCAAGCCCACATGGACAACAAAAAGCTTTGCAGAAACTGCAACTGCAGAACTTAAAGAAATTTTAGGTCAAGAAAAAATCCTTTGCGCCCTTTCAGGCGGTGTTGATTCCACAACCGTCGCGGCGTTAGTCCACAAAGCGGTTGGGGAGCAGCTTACCTGCATGTTTATTGATCAAGGATTCATGAGAAAGAACGAAGCTAAAAAGATAAGCGAGCTTTTTACAAGCAAATTTAAAATAAACTTTATACATATTGACGCATCGAAAAGATTTTTTGAGAAATTAAAAGGGGTAACCGATCCTGAAGAAAAACGCCATAGGATCGGCAACGAATTTATAAGAGTTTTTGAGGAAGAGGCAAAAAAACTTGGACACCTTCCCTATTTAGCTCAAGGAACTCTTTATCCCGATGTTATAGAATCCGCAGCTCCCGGAACCGGCACATCAAAAAAAGCGGCGCGGATCAAAACCCATCACAATGTCGGAGGATTGCCAAAAGATATAAAATTCAAGCTGATAGAACCGTTAAAAAAGCTTTTTAAAGATGAAGTAAGAGCTTTGGGAACAGAATTAGGCGTGCCTGAAGAAATTATTTCCCGCCAGCCTTTTCCTGGACCAGGGCTTGCGATTAGAATAATAGGAGAAGTAACTCCTGAAAGAGTAAAAATACTGCAGGAAGTAGATGACATCGTAGTTTCTGAAATAAAAAATGCCGGCTTTTATAAAAAAGTCTGGCAGTCTTTTGGCGTGTTACTCCCCATAAGAACTGTGGGGGTTATGGGAGACAAGCGAACTTATTTGAATACTGTCGCCATACGCGCGGTATCTTCCACGGACGCAATGACAGCTGATTGGGCACAACTCCCTTATGAGCTCTTAGAAAAGATATCAAGTAGAATAATAAACGAAACGCCGGAAATTAATCGCGTTGTTTATGATATATCATCAAAACCGCCAGCAACAATTGAATGGGAATAATCAAGAATAAACTTTTACCCTTGTCAGGAAAAAAGTAAATCCCACAAAAAACACAAAAACAATAGATAAAAGCGCGACAAACTGCTGCAATCCCGAGTTTACCATTGCCAAAGCAATAAATCCTAAAATAAATTGAATCGCGTAAAGGGATAAAACCGTATCTCTTTGAGAAAATCCCATCAAATGGATTCTATGATGGGAATGGTCTTTCCCGGGCTGGCTGAATTTGATTTTATGCAAAAATCTATTTGCAAAAACAAAATAAGTATCAAAAATAGGTATCCCCAAAATAATTAGAGGAATAATAAAAGAAATAGTTTGCAATCTTTCAATACCCAAAAATGCGGCAACATTCCACAAGCTATATATATTAATTTTTATTGCAAAAATCGCAAGCATAAAACCAAGAAAAGTTGAGCCGGATTCCCCCAAAAAAATTGAAGCCGGATTAAAATTATATTTTAAAAAGCCTAGAACAGCGCCCATAAGAACAATAGCCATGATAAACAGCTCGGGTTGTCCGCTATTAAATGCTAAAATACCCATAAAAAATAAACTGAAAAAAGAAACACCGGAAACAAGCCCATCCATCCCATCAAGCATATTCATGGAATTTGTCATAAAGGCAATAAAACAAGCGGTCAGAACCCAGTTTATAATATTTAATTTGAAAAATAAAAAAGAAATGCCCGTAAAATAAATCAATAAAAAAGCAAGAAAAAGATGCGACCAAATTTTGTATCGGGCTCTGATTTTTATACCAGCATCATCTAATGAGCCAAAAATAATAAAAGCAAGCCCTACAAAAACAATCCCTAAAAATTGCCTGGTCTGCCATCCTCCCATCCAAATACCGGCGATAAATGAGATAAAAATTACTATGCCCCCGACAAGTGGCATTGGCTCATTATGAATTTTTCGATTGCCTGGATGATCAAGAATATTAAATTTGTAGGCCAATGTTTTTGCCAAAGGGGTTAAAAACAAACTCATAAAAAACGGAATTACAAATAATAATGCCAATCTGATAAAAATGCTTAAGCTCATAGGCTAATTTCTCCTTTGTAACGTGAATGCTATCCAAAGATAACTTAAAATAATTTTTATATCAAGCAAAAAAGACCAGTTCTCTATATAATACAAATCATATTTTATCTTCTCTTCAGCAGGCATGTTGTATCCGCCATGAAATTGGGCCCAACCGGCAAGCCCCGGCCTGATTTTGTGCCTTTCCATATATTTTGGTATAAAGAGTCTAAACTGCTCCACAAAAAATGGCCTCTCAGGTCTTGGCCCTACAAAACTCATATCCCCTTTTAAAATATTAAAAAGCTGAGGAAGTTCATCAAGGTTGGTGGCACGTAGAATTTTACCGATTGGAGTTTTTCTTGTATCATCATCTGTTGCGAGAACGGGGCCAGTTTTATGTTCGGCTCCAGAAATCATTGTCCTAAATTTATATAATTTAAAAGGTTTTCCATTTCTTCCCACACGTGCTTGCGCATAAATAACAACACCTTGAGATGTAAATTTTATTAAAAAATATATCAAGATCATAGGGATAAAAAAGATAATTATGCCAAATAAAGAAAGAACCACATCAAAAACCCTTTTTATTACGCGGCTTAACATAGTATATTTAGTTTGCCGCAAAGTAACTATAGGCAAACCATCTATATCTTCAACGGATGGAGAGGTGGTTAAAATTTGAAATACGTCAGGAATCGTACCAAATACAATATTTTTTTGATCGCAAAAATCGGCAAGTTCCGCCAAGCGTTCTCTGGTATAAGCTTTATCTGCCACGTAAATAGTCTGAATGTTATACCTAGCTACAATACTTTCAAGCTCATCAATATTACCTAAAACTTCTTTATTTCCATCCCCAATAAACCCCGCAAAATTTATCCCATAAGACGGATGCTGCCTTATTTTATCAGCAACAGTTTGAGCCAACTCACCGCTTCCAATAATTGCAGCCCTTTTACCTCCAAAGCCTTTGGATCTAGCAACTATTTCGATCCGCAAAACCAGTTCGCGGCTTAACGCTAATAAGATCAAAGCAACAGGAACGCTCAAAAATATGATTGGTCTGGCAAGTTGATACTCGCCATTTATAAAAGTTAAAACAATTAAAATAGAAGAAGCAAACAAAACAGTTAAAAAAACACCTATCAATTCATCTAAATATAATAAAAAACCCTTTTTGGTTTTATACATTGAAAAAAAATTGAAAGACAAAACATAAACAATAGTTATGGCAAGCAAATAATTGGAATATTGATGGATAGGTGCGGACAAAAAATTAGACCAAGTTAAGCTGTCAAATCTTATAAGATAAGAAATTATAAAAGATGAAATCACAAAAATAACATCTAAAATTATTCTAATAATTATAAACATAAATTGTCCCAATATTTTAACACATCTTTTAACGTTTGTTCGAACAAAATAGAAGGCTGCCATCCTATTTCCTTGTTTATTTTATCGTTTGAACCTATGATAATCTTATAATCATTCGGCCGCAAAAGTTTTTTATCAATTTCTATTGAAATTTCAAGACCAAGCATTTGCGCAAATTTTTCAATAATTTCTCTTAGGGAAATTCCCTTGCCGCTGCATATATTATATATTTCTCCGGGTTTTCCTTTTTCAAACAACTCAAAATAAGCTCTTACAACATCCCTAACATCCGTAAAATCTCTTACAACGTCAACATTTCCAGTATGAAGTATTGCCTTTTTCAATCCTTGAGCTTTAAATTGAACTAATTGTCTAGCAAAAGATGGAATTACAAAGGTATCTCTTTGGCCTGAGCCCATATGGTTAAAAGATCTCGTCATCATTATGTCAAGATTAAAGCCAGAAACATATATCTTCGATAAAAGCTCTTGTGATACACGCGCTACAGCATAAGGGCTTGACGGTTTAAGCTCATATGTTTCTTTAAGAGGCAAATCCTTTTCATCAAAATCTCCATATTCTTCTGATGAGCCTATAGATAAAATTCTCGATTTCAACTTTAACTCTCGAACGCTCTCAATAAGATTAAGAAAAATATTCGTGTTATTTTTAAAGCTATCAACAGGATTTTGCCAGCTGAAAGCTACACTGCTAAAGGATGCTAAATGGAGAATATAATCGGGATTGAATTGGCAGAGGGCAGCTGAAAGATCATCTTTATTTAACAAATTCAATTTCTTAAAATCGCATTTTATAGACGGGAATTTTGAAAGATCAAATTGCGGAGCCTGTAGGTCTACACCTAAAACAGATGCGCCAGGCACTACATTTTCTAAATAATCAAGAAAATGTTTTCCAACAAACCCTGAGAAGCCTGTTATAAGATATTTTTTCATACATCAAACCAATAGAACATATTGCCATGGAACTTTTACGATGTTTTGCTCTTTATCAAAATACAGCTCTTCAGAACAAAAAATCACGCCATAATCGCATTTTTTTTTATCCATAGTAAATAGAGCCTGTTTTATCCCTTTATTGCCGGCTGCAACTTCTATGGCAATCTTTTTCCTTGGGAAACCCAAAATAAAATCAGCCCCTCCATCGGAAGAATCATAAGACAAAGAAAAATCTCCATATTTTGGAATAAATCTTTGGAAACAAAGAACTGCTAAATCTTCAAATAAACTTCCTTGATAATCATCGAGCAGTTTAGAGCTGTCTAATGAATTTAAAAAGAAACTTCTAAATGCCGGAGTTGCAAATAAATATTTAGAAGGTTTTCTTACTTGAGAATAATGAGAGCCATGAGGGGCTACGCGAATTAATACCCCAGCTTTACATAAAGCCATTAGAACTGAAGAAAGAGTTTCTTTCCTCATCTCAACAGCGCAACTCAAATGAGTTAAGCTAACACTAATTGAGTCAGAAATAAGATACAAAATTCTTTCGACTTTACTGATAGTTTCAACTTCAAATCTTCCAAGCAATGGAAGATCAAACGAGATGATTTTATCTATCATCTGGCCAATATATTCATTTGAGAGTGCCTCATTTTCAGATTGAATTGTAAAAGGAAGTGTTCCAAATTTCATATATTTTTTTATTTCAAATCGATCAATTTGCAACCAATACTTTTTCACCCTGCCCTCTTCCTTTTTAAGTTCTTTGAACAATTTTTCGGCGTTATCAGAAGAAAGCAAAGCATTTGCAATATTTTCGCTAAGGTTTTCAGGCAGTAAAATATTATCCTTTATCATTTCGTATTCATGGAAATTAATCGGAAAAATATCGACAAGTTTAACTCTTCTTGATAAATCGGCATTAATTTGATCCTTTAAAAGCAAAGATGCGGAACCAGTGCATAAAACAAAAACATTCTTCGATTTGTCGTATAATGTTTTTAAAAATGCCGACCATTTCTTGTCATAGTGTACTTCATCTAAAAACAGGAAAAACGGCTTTTTAAACTCTTCAACCGCAGAGCCCACCAGTTCTTCATAGCATTCAATTGCGTCCCATAGCGTAACATCAAATCTTTTCACAATTTCGTCAACTGAAAGATATAGTTTTTCAGCTTGTGCATGAAAATACAGTTGAGCAAGAAGCGTTGTTTTACCTGTCCCTCTAAGCCCTGGCATTACAATAATTCTTGGTTCGTTTTTACCATTTATAAAGCTATTTATATGATTTTCTAAAACAAAATAGGCACTTCTCTTATGAAACACCTTACCATTTACATCCCTTATATATCCCTCCAAACGGTCTTTCGAATGTAAAAGCTGGTTTTGAATATATTTTTTCAATTCCTCATTTTTCATAGTTTAAAAGCCTCCAGAAATACATGCTACTGCAATAGTCCAGAAATGTCAATGCCTGGCCTATTAGTATAGTACAGCAACAAATTATGGCGCCTGTATATCTACGGCTAACACAGATACTCCGGATTCAACATTTTCTAAATAATCAAGAAAATGCTTGCCAACAAATCCAGAAAACCCTGTTATAAGATATTTTTTCATTTTTTACATTTTAGCGCGAACAGGAACAACCTACAAGCAAAGAGACCTTTAGAGAATCAAATAAACTTATACAATTTCTTACAAATGTCACCCCAATTAAAATTGGAATTAACGAAATCAAAAGCTTCTTTTGCTAATTCTCGATTAAATTCCGGTTTCTGCAATAAAGACACAACAGCATTTGCGAATTCCTCTGGCTTATCTGCAATTAAAATATGTTTATTAGGTAAACAATTTATCCCTGAAAGTACACAATTTGTAGCAACCACAGGAACCTTGCAAGCCATCGCTTCTAAAATTTTATTTTGAATACCTGTCCCAGATAACATAGGAGCTACCGCGCATGAGGCAGACGCAATATGCTCATAAATATTTTCGACATACCCTATCACAAAAATATCCACGCCATTGTCTAAATTTTTTATTTTCTTTGCTGGATTTGCGCCAACAACAAAAAACTTCGCATCGAGCATTTTAGCCTTAATCAATGGGAATACTTCTTTGACAAAAAACAATACAGCATCAACATTTGGGAAATAACCTAAATTCCCTGTAAAGATTATCTTGTTTGGTGTTTTTACAATATTATTTATTCCACAAACATTTACACCATTTTGAACAACTTCAATTTTCTTGCTATCAGATATGGCCTTTTTTTCAGAGATAGAAACGACTAAAAAGCTACAATTAAGATTTGTTATTGTTTTTTCGTATCTTTCCATGGATTTCCATTCATAATAAAAAATTGGTTTCACCCAAAATCTTTCTCTTTTAAATCTTTTTTTCATATTTAATGCAAGGGAATCCACAAGATCAACAATAATTCTAAATCCTTTAAATTCTTGAATATATTGCGCCATTCTAATCAATTCAATCTGAACAATATCAAATTCATGCTTTGATTTAAGTTCTGTTATTTTGTTTTTTATCAGAGAAGAATATGAGGAAAAATTCTGGAGAGGAAGCCCCAAAAAAATCATTTTAAAAAAGTTAAATATTTTTTCGAACAACCCAATCTTAATGCAATAAATCTCTTCACAATATTTTTCAAGCTCTTTTTTATTGATAAAATCTTTTTTCGAACAAATAGAAAGCAAAGTTACCTTATGACCATGCCTAGATAAATATTTAATAAAATTATAAACCCTTACCTGCTCACCTTTCAAGGGAGGATAAGGAAAGCGTGGCGTTAGAAATAAAATTTTCATTTTTTGCCTGCTATTTCATAAATTGAAAGAATACGACTTGCCATTTTCATCCAAGAAAACGCCTTAGTCCGTTCTAATCCTTTTATTCTCATGTCATCTTTCATTTGTTTATTATTAACTACATTTATAATTGCATTTTTAAAGTCTTCATTACTAGTTGGATCTACTAAAACAGCTGCACCGCCTGATATCTCAGGCAAACAAGATTTATTTGAGGTAATAACAGGAACCCCACAAGCCATAGCTTCTAATACAGGCAATCCAAATCCTTCATATAAGGAAGGATAAACAAATAATTCCGCACAATTATACAAAGCGACAATATCATCATCTTCAACAAAACCCACAACAATAACATCTTTTATGTTTGGATGCCTTGAGATCAATTCAAATAATTTTGTTTTTTTCCAGTTCTTAATACCAAGGACAACTAAGCTTTCCTTAATCTTTTCATCCTTTTTTATCTCTAAATAAGATTTTATGATAAATTCTGTGTTTTTCCTGGGATCTGTTGCCCCCAATGCTAATATATATTTATTTTTTATATTAAAGGAGCTTTTAACTTTATCACACAATTCTTTATTTTTATCAACAATATGAAATCGAGTATCCATCCCTGCATAAACAACCAATATATTATTAGGAGCAATTTTTGGGAAGTGATGCAATATATCAATCTTTGAAAATTCGGAATCAGTAATTATGCGAAATGTTTTGCTTATAACGCGCCGAACTATATACTTGCGATATATTCTTCCAATTCTTTGATACATTGAAGCAGATTTTGGCAATAAAGAGTAATCTTTCAAATACATGACATCATGAATAGTAACTATCAATTTTATTTTTTTGCTAAGAAAAACAGGCGCAGTATTTCCCGTACAATGAAGGATCTCAATATTGTCAAACCTTGCCACAAATGGCAATAAAATTTGTTCCCAAATAAGATAGTTTGATATTAAAAGCTTTTTTGTCGAAAAATTGCTTTGTTTTGGTAAAACACCTTCTATATCATCAGAGTCAACATATAAAATATATTGATTCACTTTGTCAATTTCTGCAAGATTTTGAATTAACTTTAAAGTGTAATTACCGATTCCTCTTCTATTTTTTATAGCAAAACGGGCATCAATTCCTATTTTCAATTTTTTATTCATAAATTTAACATTTAATCTGCCTTCTGAGCTTTATGCGTTTCTTGAAATTATAAAAACAATAGAACAAAAAAACTCTAACTAAAAATAAATAATTTTCTACCCTAGATGAAATATATCCATATTCATGCATTTTATTCCTTATTTTTTTTAAATATCTTAACAATTCAAATATATTCGAAGATTTTCCTCCATCAAGAAAATAAGTTGTGTCAAAAGGCAAAACAGTATATTTTTCGCTTCCCTTAAATGCTATCCTTAACCAATATTCATAATCCATAGCTTGTTTATAATTTACATCAAACAATCCATGTTTATCAAAAACATCTTTCACCAAAAAAGTAGATTGATGCGGGATGCAATTCTTCGCAAGCAATGTTTTATAGTCTGGATTAGCTTTATACACGTGAAGTGGCTTACCTGATGCATCTATCACAATTGAACCAGCAACTGCCCATCTCCAATTTTTTTCATAGTACGATGCCATAACTTTTGAAATAACATCATTGTTTATATATCTATCTCCAGCATGAAGATGGGCAATTAACTCACCATTTGCATATTTAATCCCTTTATTCATGGCGTCGGAAATACCACAATCTGCTTCTGAAACAATTTTTATCGTTCTTAAAGGATATTCAGTAGCAATCAGCTTAATAATCGCCAGAGTATTATCTGTTGATTTACCATCAATAATTATATATTCAAGATCAGGATATGTTTGAGTTAAAACACTTCTCATCGTTTCAGCAATTATTGCCTCTGAATTTTTACAAATGGTAATAACAGAAATCATGGCGTAACTCCTTTAAGCTTTAAAACTTTATTTGATTCATTTCTACCTTTGCTAAAGTTGTAAACAAACAAATAAATGGCAAACAAAAACAATCCTGAAAAATACATATTAGACAAGCCAAACGTTCCGAGCAAAAAAGCGAACACTGCGAAGTCAATTGCAAAATATCCTCTATCTTGAGCGTATATTTTTATTAATAAATAAAAAAGAAAAGAATATACAATTATCGAAAGAATTATTCCTAGGTCATACAGCATAGATACAAATCCCAAATTTGCCTCTTCTCCATAGTTTGTTTTAACGTATTCGTATGATGAATTTAATCCTTTTGGCAATAATGAAATATCATTCAGCACATACATTGACCCCATAGATCTATGCGCAAAATATTCTCCACCAAAATAAACAATAAATTGGGCTCCTAATAAGAATAAAAAACTAAAAACAATAATTGCCATTGCCTTTGATCTTAAAAATTTAACAATCGTATATGTCGCTAAAAACATAAAAGCAAGAATCAAGGCGGCCTTAGAAAGGCCAATAATTAATCCTAAAATTGTAAGGGAAAAATATTTTATATTAAATTTTTTATTAATAATAGAATAAATAATAAACAAAAACAACAAAAATATGCCCATAGGGCCAGGTTCTCTGAAAATGGATAAAGGTCGACAATATTGAAAATTATTCAAGAAAGAGAAAATCGATCCCATGAATAAAAAAGGGAACTGCTCATGCCATGTAAATCCGGAAATAAGAGGATATAAGCCTTTAATAATTATTTTATTGAAACCCAAAAAATTATACAATATAGTTGAGATTGCAATTTGCCCTATAATGATTTTAGAAGTGGCAAAGCATAAATTCGAAAATTTCTGCAATATCCCCTGCGATACTGGGAAAAAAATAAAAAGCAACATTATTTTTACCAATGTTTTAATAGTAAAAACAAATGAATTATCAATAGCGGAGCCTCCAAACAATCTCCCTTCTAAACTAACCATCCCCGACTGAAGCATGCTAATTAACGCAACAAATAAGCCTAACATCAAAATAACTATAATAAATTTTGATTTTACTTTTTTAAGAACAAATATGGGAGAAATAATTATAAAAGGGAACAAAAGCAAAGTAAAAATAATATTAAATAAATCGTCAAACATCCCGCCCGTCAAAACAAACAAAAGAAGTAAATAAAAATATGGCTTTAATTTATTAAGCATTAGGCTTTTTATCTCTTAAAACATTCTCATATGTTTTTTGTGTTTGCTCCGCAGTTTTTGCCCATGTAAAATATTTCATTCGCTGAAACCCTTTTTCTATCAATTGGTTCTTCAAGCTTTTATTACATATCACTTTCTTAATACTATTCAAAATTGACACCTTATCTGTAGGGTCAAAATATTCCGCTGCGTCTCCTGCAACCTCAGGGAAACAACTTGTATTACTAATTATCACAGGACACCCACAACTAAAAGCATCCACAATAGGAATTCCAAATCCTTCATACAAGGACGGATAAACAAAGCTCTGCGCATTCCTATATAAATAGGCTAAAACACCATCAGAAAAATCATAAAAAACTATTTTTTTTTCAATATTTAATTCCTTAAACAAAGTTATCTCTTTTTTTGAAAATTCCCTGCCGCCAATACATATTAAATATAATTCCTTATCCTGAGCTAATAGAGAAGAAATGCTTTCCAAAAAAAAAGTAAAATTCTTATACAATTTCCTATCTCCAACATAAAGCAAATATTTCCCAAAAAACTCTAAATCAATTGGTTCGGCCTCAACCTGACCAAAAGAACTTCCATGATAAATTACATCTATTTTCTCAGGACTTATTGAATATATTGACTCAATATCATGCTTAGTGTTTTCTGAAACAGCTATAATCCTAGAGGCCTTTTCTAATAATATTTTCTTAAATTTAGCTGCTACATCATTTTTTTTGAACATACTACTGAATTTCTCATGAATTAAATCATGTACAGTCAAAACAAACGGATGATCCCCAATATATTTCAAAAAATAAGCATCATAATAAGTAGGGTGAAAAACATCAAACTCTTTTTCTCTCAACTTTTTTTTGCTCATCTGAATATTAATCAAATTCATTAATTGATTTTTTTTCCACGATTTTATAGCTTTTAAAAATGGCATATGTCTAGAGAATGGAGCTCCTTGCAAATAATTATTATTTGAAAATAATAAAGGCAAATCAAAATCAATTTGTTTATCCAAATAGAAAAAATTCATTAATTCAAAAAAATATCTGGAAATACCCCCGTAACACTGGAAAGAGAATATTTGCCCATCATAAAGAATTTTCATAACATGCCTCGCTCAATAAATTCATTTACGCATTTTTTGATTTCATAAAACATTTTATCTTTTGAAAAACAGCTTAACCCCCTTTTGTGTCCATTAATAGCTAATTCCATTGCCTTCTTATTGTCATACAATAAATTTATTATCTCATCCGACAATTTGGCTGCATTATTTGGCGGAACCAATAGTCCGCAATTTTCAATAATAACTTCTGGGATACCGCCAACACGAGTCGCAATAATCGGCTTTGTTTGCATCATAGCCTCCAGCACAGCATAAGACAAACTTTCATTAAGAGATGGGACAACAACAACATCCGACATTTCAATAAAATTTTGAACATCTTCTCTAAAACCTAAAAATAAAACACTATCGGCAATCATCAATGACAGCGCCAAGGCTCTAAGGTCATAAAGTAAACTCCCTGCCCCCACAATGATTAGCATTGCATCAGGAATTTTCTCTAACACTTTTTTGAAAGATACTATTAATACTTCTAACCCTTTTTCTGGCGCTAGCCGGCTTACACAAACAATAATCTTTTTATTATACAAATCATAATCATTTATAAAAGCTTTTATAAACAAAGATGAAAGTGGTTTTTGTTCAACTCCATGATATATTTTTCTTACTTTATCAGGATTGCACTTATATGTTGAGATTGCAATGTCAGCAACATATTTAGAAGGACAAATCAATCGGCCTATCCTACTGAAAAGATTTTGTGCTATAAATCTTCTCAATAAGACACCTATTTTTTCGCATTTGTTAGGAAGTTCTGCTGCATGCAAAAAACCTATAGTCTTTCTAAAGGCAAAAAAGGCAGCAATTGCGCCATGCTGGCAAGAAAACGTATTTCTAAAGTTTATAAAAACAATGTCTGGAGATATCTTAAGAAAAAAAATCAATAATTGCAAAAAACTTAAAAAATCAAAAACACTCTTTGGTCGTATCTTAATAATTTCTACGCCTGTTTTTTTTTCTGCTTCACCAAAAGCTTTAAACGTTGAACAAACTACATACAACTTATTTTTTTCTGAGCAAAAGCCAGAAACAATATCATTGAGATATTTCTCTGCTCCACCATATTCAAGTGAATCACTATAAAATATTATTTTCATGCTTTTATTTGTTTTATTTTATCAAATTTTTTCAACTTAAAACCTTTTAACTTTCTTGCAATCCCCCAAAAAAATAAGCTTGATTTTGAAATAAATAAAGGCAGCCTGACTAAAAACAGCTTAAATCTCCATTTAGCCAAAATATCTTTCCCCCACAAATGAGCTGCTTTCAACTTAGCAAGTTCAATGTTTCGTTGTTTTGCTCGAATAAACCCTTTATGATATTTTAAAATTATATTTGAAAGAATAAGACCAAAAAGCATGTTTTTAAATTTCAAAATCATTTCCTGTAGCCCATTTGCAATAAAAAAGGGTTCTACACATTTATAGAAAGAAATATGCATATCTATAACATTTTTCACACTATCTTGATTTTCATGAACTCTATACAAATACAATGAATCCTTAGTTATATAAATATATTTATCATGCAAATTCACTTCAAACCAAAAGAAGACGTCACTAACAGGGCCGACTTTTTTCCATTTAAAGAACAATTTATTTTTATTTATAAAATCCATTCGAAGCATAACTGTTGGACATGCAATTAGATTTCTCCCTTGGCAAAAATCTTTTATATATTCATTTTTTTTATAAACAACATCTTGGTCGAGTAAAAATAAGTTATTGGAAATAATTCCATTGTTAATATCAATAGTATCAATATTTGAAGATACCATCACAACATTCTCATTATTGTCCAATATTTCAACTTCCTTTTCTAATAAATTGGGCTTCATAATATCGTCATCGTGTGAAATAATAAAATAAGGAGATTTATTGAGCCTCAAAGCTATATTCAAGTTTGCTGCCCCAACGTTCCTTCTATGCTTAATATATATAATCCGTGGATCAGCAAAACCACGCACAACCTCTTCTGTCTTATCAGTAGAAGCATTATCTAAAATCATCAGCTCAAAATCTTTATATGTTTGATTCAATATTCCATCAATCGCATATTTCAAGAAATGTGCCCTATTATATGTAAGCAATGCAACAGTAAGTTTAGGTTTGGCGGATTTCATAATATTCATCTATTCGCTATCTCTTTTATTAATGTTTTAACAAAATACTCATTAGAGAACTGGTAAGCCGCATTGCTATTAAGAAATTTTTCTATACTATTTAAATAATTGACATATTTATCATCCCTTATATTGCTAATAAAAGCATATAAACTATCATAACTATTAAATTTTCTTTTATCAATAAAACATTCTGATGGAATATATTCTGTTACATTATCTGCCCCTAAGTAAATTGGAACACAAGCTGAAAAGAAACAATCAAAAATCTTTTCCGTTATATATCCTGATATATCTCTGGCATTCTCATAACAGATAGAAAACTTATATTTCAATAGAACATCATTTTTCCTTTTTACTGTGCCTTTATAACTAGGGAACGGGGGCATAATTTTTTTGCGCATCTTATTGAATAGCTTTACGAATAAAGAATTGGAAGACGGATAGTCATCCCAACCAAAACCATACAAATCAAAATCCTTAGGATGATTTTTTCCAAACCATCGGATCGCCTTAATTCGTTCGGAATATAATTCCAAAGCAGATTTTAAGCTTTTATTCCCAGCTATCATAGTACAAAGTTTTTCCTTCACTGAAATATCTTTATTTATCTGACTTGGCAGTTTAAAAGAATAATTTATCTTAAAATATTTATTATTATCAATATAGTCGTCGTAATAGGTGAATATTTTTTTAAAATATTTATGTTTTGATAGATCAAAATTGCCAGAGTGTATCAAGCCATTTTCAACAATTAATAAATATATGGATTTATTATTATTAATAGCAAACTTAAAATATTTATTATTTAAATCAGGCATATCTATAAAAAAGAAAGCATCCACAGAAGCCATGTCAACTAAATCTGGAGTGCTTACCTTTATACCATGACCTTCAGCATAAGCCTTTAAATCAATCCAAGGCTGAAGCAAGTTATCTCCTATCGAAACGTTTGGATTGTTAAACAAATAGTTATTTTTTGTGATTTCCTCATAAACATTACAAAATACAATTATCATAAAACAATATTCTCCTAAAACATTCTTTCTATACCTTATAAAAATTAAATTTAGATAAAATATTTCTAAAAAAAAGAGACTTCTTGCTCAATTCATAAGGCGCTCTCGTGGTAGCAGATACACCAATTATATCAGGATAAATTAAAAAATTAGGCATATCTAAATCCTTTAAAGAATTATAAAACAAATTTTCCAAGGATTTCCCATTGAAATCATCGACATCCATATATAAATTAAAAAGATATTTCTTATAAAAATCCATGCTAAACTTAAAAAATCTCGTATCAACCTGATCCTTAATATTATGACAAAGCTTATTAAATATGTTTTTCACGCTTTCATGTTTTTGGAAAATTAGGTTAAAATTCCTTATAAATAAACGTCCAGTTATTTTATAAATAGATACATCCTGAGTTATGATCTTGCTATTATCCAAAGCGTATTTTATTATTTCCCCTTCTCCATATCCTTTCCCTCTTACAAAAGAACCCTTGTTGCCATCAAAAACTAAAATCTCTAAAGTCTTATTTAGATATTGTGCTAAATCATGTAAAAAATCATAGTCATACTTAAAATTACTATTTTCACAAAAAATAATGTTTTTGATATTTGTATTAACCATCCAACAAATAATAGAATATATATATTGCTGCAATCGTTCTTTGGGAGAAGTTATTTTAACAAATGGTGTTCCCCCAGGGGCTATGCATCCTGTCATTAACAGAAAAGTTTTATGGCGTGAGGGGTTTAACATGTTTTTTGATTTTTTTTAACCCTGCTTTAATAAAACGAAATATTGAATAATTAAAAAATAAAAATGGCAACAAAAAAACAAAAACTTTAAATTTAAACCCGTAGCTGCAAATAATTGCACGAGATTGCCTAAAAACATGATAGTATGCACCGTTTCTGTGAGCAAAAAGCATGATCCAACAATGCTTTAGCCAACCCCACAAAAATATTTTTGATTTTTTAAAAGGCATTAAATCCGAAAGCAATGGCATCCCAAGATGAGAAAGAGAGTAATCAGAAACTGAAAATATTGATAAAAAAGATTCTTCAATAATAAAAGAATGTCTTGACAATAAATGAAATTTCAAGGCTCCTTTATCTTTTGCAGCAGCTAACAAAACTGCCAAATGAGGAAATGAGGAATTATGAAAATAAAAGGCTGTTGCAATATATGGAGAAAAAGTTTTCATGTTGTATAGGCAAGCCGAGATAAGCCCTATTCCTTCGGAAACAGGTAAAACCCATCCATCAATCCATTCATAAACCATAGCACTATCTTTTTTTGTTTTCTTATATACATTACTAAAATCAAGCCCCATATCCAAGTTTAAAGAAATAAAATCAATATTCTCATCCAATTCATGCAATAAAGTTTCAACAGCATTTTCGGTCACAAGGTCATTGTCGCTTAATAGCCAAAGAAATTCGTCAGCTCTAGCAAAAACAAACCCTAATAAAATATTGCCATTCCCTCCAATATTCCCACAATTCTTCATAAATATAATATTTTCTGAAGAATATAAGAAGGGTAGTTCATCATTTATTCCATTTGGCGAAGCATTATCATTGACAATCAATCTAACCCTATCTTTATGTTTATTAACTTGAGGAATAAGAACTTCTAATTGCCTTCTTATTTCTTTTGGCCTATTGTAAGTTGGAATATAAATAAATAATTTCATACTAATTAATTTTCCATTTCAATGTAGGCGCTAACATTCCTAATCGTGATTCATTAGCATAAGGATTTAAGTCCATATCTCTAAAAACCTCAAACCTTAATCTGGAGTCATTGTCAGGCGGTAAAACCCAGCCTAAATGATGAAAACAGCATAAAAGTTCTACTGAATACATCCGACTCAAAAATAAATCTATTGGCATATCAACAGATATTTTTATATGACCAGTTTTTAACGCACTAAAATCCATACCGCCTGAATCATGGATGTCTGATGTGAATATTAAGTTTCTTTCTCCATCATAAAAAGCCATACTAAAAATCAACCGCGAATCAGCCTGCAATAAATGCGCATCAATATTTATTGTATATTTTTTGCTATTATAAAGCATGCCTCTTGGAATATTGCCTGCTTCATCTGTTATGTAAAATCTTTTTATTTGTACAATTTCTGAAAAAGGATAACTCTTTTTGGGAGTCCAATCCAATAGAGAAATTTTTACCATAGATTCAGTTTCACTCATATATTTTTTTATAACTTCATCAACTTCACCAATAAAACCAATTCTCCCCTTATCCAATAAAATTGCCTTATTGCATATATTTTGAATCGCACACATATCATGACTTACAAATAACACAGTCTTATCCTCTCCCATTGATACATCTTTCATCTTTTTTAAACATTTTTTCCTGAATTGGAAATCTCCTACTGCTAAAACTTCATCTACTAAAAGCATTTCAGACTCTAAATGCGCCGCAACAGCAAAAGCAAGCCGCACATACATTCCTGAAGAATACCTTTTAACAGGAGTATCCAAAAACTTTTCAACTTCAGCAAATGCAACAATTTCATCAAATTTTCGTTTTATTTCTGCTTTTGTCATTCCTAAGATTGCCCCATTTAAGTAAATGTTTTCACGCCCAGTTAATTCCGGATGAAACCCTGTTCCAACCTCCAATAAGCTAGCAACTCGACCTTTTATAGATACACTTCCAGTTGTCGGCTCGGTAATCCTACTTAATATTTTAAGGAGCGTAGATTTTCCTGCCCCATTTCTACCGATTATTCCAACCCTGTCACCTTGTTTAATTTCAAAACTTATATCTTTGAGTGCCCAGAATTCTTCAAGATGTGAATCGTGAGTTGTGAAACGTGAATCGGGAGATGCAAAATGGAAAAAGGCATTTTTTAGCCAAAGCACTTTTTCTGCAATAACATCACGCAAAGCAACATACTTGCCATGCCCTTCCTGCTGATGTCCTATTATGTATTTTTTGCCTAGATTTTCTACTTTAATTACAGGGTAACTCATTTTTTCTCCATATCTTACGTTAAAACAAATCTATCCCATGCGTCGCATTTGCGTCGCATTTGCGTCGCATTTACGTTATGCTAAATAATAATAAACGTTTTTACCTTTTCCATTCCGCATAATAAGACTTTTTTCTTGTAAAGATACAAGTTCTCTAACGGCAGTATCTTTAGATGTATTTAATAATCCCATACAGGTTCTTCTATTTATCTTTTTGTTTTCTCTTAAATAATCCACAATCTTTTTCTGCCTTTCATTTAATTCTTTAAAAGACTCCTCACTAATGCGATATTTTCTAAACGTAACAAGGAAGTCTCCAGAGGTTTCTTCAAAGATCGGCTCAGGTAAACCTTCTTTTAAACAAGTTTTAACCATTCTGTTTGTTCCAGTACCCCACTCTTCAATATACTTCATTAAAAAGAAACATTTTCCAATCAATGGATTTCTTAAAATAGATTTGTGCTTTTTCTTAAGATCCTCTGGGATAAGAGGATTTGGCAGATGTCCGCAACCCCATATTTCCATTCTATCATCAAAAACCCTAATTTGTATATTGCTTGCAATGCCATAATCTCTATGGCAAATCGCATTCGTAATTGCTTCTCTTATCGCCTCAATCGGATATTCCCATTTTTCAATCCTCTCGGTTCCTTTAATTTCAGCATGAAGCTTAATATGCTCCTTTATAAACTCTAAAGCATCATCTCGTTGTTGAAAAAGATTTCCTCCGAAAACTTTCATATCAATGAATTCTATTGGACTAATTCCTTTAAACCTTGCGCATTTTAATTTTGCCTGTGAAAAGAATTTTTGAGTATTTTTACCAAATAAAAGCATTGCGGCATTTGTTAATTTATTATTTACAATCAAATCTAGCCTCTTTAAAACATCTTTTGCTGATATTTTTAGATCAAGATATAGCCTTCTCTCAAAAACTATCTTTTTAAGAAAGTTTTTTACTTGCGCAACATCAACATCCTTTAATGTAGCCCCTTTACAGCTTTGCTTATCAAACTGGAGCTTGTCTTTATGCTTTTCCAAAATCAAAAATTCATATTCATCCTTGCTCATTTTAAATGAGGATTTTCCGACTCTCTTGTATGGCCGCCCAAAAGCCAGCACACTTTTATCTGGAGATGGCATTACTTGAATTACAATAATTGTTTTACCATCAATCTTTTTCATCGTTATGCTGGGATAAACTTTAGGATCAGTTTCCTGTTGAATTTTATTAGCAAGACGCTCAAGAGTCCCTTTGCCAATTGATATCCCAATAATATTGCCAGAATCAGAAACGCCAACTAAAATTTTACCGCCTACCGTATTAGAAAAAGCTGAAATTGTCTCTATAGCTTCATTATCAAAACTCTTCTTAAATTCAACAAGTTCTGATTCGCCTTTTTTTATCAGTTTTTTAATATCTTTATCCATAATAAATTATTTCCTATCCATCTTAGATCCCCAACTTTTTTAATATTTTATTAGATATAGAATCAGAATCTAAACCTATTTTTCTCCTGACAAAATCCTGATCCCCGACATATTTTACGAAACAATCATTCACTCCAAAACATTTAATTCTAGCCATTATGCTTAATTTTGATAATGCTTCTAAAACAGCGGAACCAAACCCTCCAACAATTGAATGTTCTTCTATTGTAAAAATACACTTTGTTTTAGAGGCTGCAAAAGATATCGCTTTATAATCTATGGGTTTAACTGATGGCATGCTTATTAAGTTAACGCTAATTCCCTTATCTTTTAAAATTTTAGCAGTATCCATTGCTGTTTTAAGCATATTACCGGTAGAAAAAATTGAAATATCATTGCCTTTAAAAATATGAATCGATTTGCCAAAAGAAAATTTTGGTTTTTTATCATGTAAGCGAGGTTCCCCGCTTTTCCCAATTCTTATGTAAGTGGGCCCTTTTTTCTTATATGCTTCAACAATACAAATTTCAGCTTCAATAGGATCTGCCGGACAAAAAACCTTCATATTTGGTATCGCCCTCATAATGGCAATATCCTCTACTGATTGGTGAGTCGATCCTTCTTTTGCATAAGTAAGCCCTCCTCCTAAACCTATAAGAACAACATCCAGATTCTGATAGCACAAATCTATTCGTATTTGCTCAAAACATCTCATCGAAACAAATGGGGCAAAGGTATAAAGAAAACATCTTTTGCCCGATAATGCCATGCCGGCTGAAACACCTACCATATTTGCCTCAGAAATTCCGACATTCAAAAATTGTTTTGGCAATTCCTTTTCAAAATCTTCGAAAACTGAAAAGCCCATATCAGCAGATAAGAGCATAACATTTTTATCTTTCAGCGCTATTTTCTTAATTGAAGTTACAACTGAGTTTCTCACTTAATTTTATCTCCAAAGTTACAAAGAGCTTTTTTGAATTCATCCTCTTTTGGTGATCTGTAATGCCACATCAATGAATCTTCCATAAAAGGAATACCCTTACAATGCACAGTCTTTGCAATGATCAATAAAGGTTTTTTTGATTTTATATTTGCTAAAGAATTATATATTTGCAATATATTATGTCCGTCTATTTCTTTTACATTCCAATTGAATGCTTCCCATTTCCGTCTTAAAGGTTCAAGGCTTAAAACATCACTTGTCCGTCCATATCCTTGGAAACCATTCTTATCTAAAATAACGGTTAAATTATTCAATTTATGATGTGTTGCAAAAAGCGCTGCCTCCCAAATAGAACCTTCATCACATTCTCCGTCTCCAATAATCGTGTAAACAGAATATTTTTTATTATCTAATTTTGCGCTCAACGCCATGCCAGCCGCAATAGATAGCCCATGGCCTAAAGATCCCGTAGATGCCTCAATTCCAGGAACACTCCCAAAAACCGGATGTCCTGCCAGTCTCCCATTATTAGAATAATAAGTATTGAGAATTTTTTTATTGAAAAATCCTAATTTAGACAAAATAACATATAGGGCAACACAAGCATGCCCCTTGCTTAAAACAAACCTATCCCTATCAGGAGAAACAGATTTTATCTTATTAACATTTAAAATCTCATAAAACAAAACAATTAAGATATCAACCAATGAATATGCACAACCAATATGCGAACTTTTAGATTTTGTTATAAGCTCTAATATTTTCTTCCTCACTTCCATTGAAGTAAACGTAAGTTTATTGATTTTATTTTTCATATAATTCTTTTTTATTTTTTCTAAACCATTCAATATAAAGTTTTAATCCTTCATTTAAATCTATCGTGGGCTCCCAACCTAAAGTTTTCTTTATTTTATCAATATTAGCCTGCCAAAAAGCAGGTTCGCTTTCTCTTGAAGCTACCTTGCCCCACAAACATTCATTGCGTTTCCCCATAATACTGCAAATTACATTTAAAATATATTGAACGGAATACTGCCTCCCACTAGAAATATTAAAAATTTCACCATTAAGCTTTTTAGCCCCCAGAGAGTTAATTATCTTTAAATATGCATTAACAATATCATCTATAAAACAAAAATCTCTGACAGAAGATGGGTTTGCCAAATTTGGAATTTTATCCTCTAATAAAGGTTTAATAATTGAAGGAAAAAGTCTCCCTGGATCCTCAAAGTAACCATAAGCAGAAAACAATCTTATAGTTATAATATTTCTATCTGTTTTTTTAGCTGTTTTTTGGCAAAATAATGTAGTTGCTGCTTTTGAAAGACCATAATCATTAACAGGTTCTAGATAATCTGTCTCACGCATAGGCTTATTTTTAATTCCATATTCCGAAGAAGACCCTGTATTTATAAATAGTTTTCCATCTGTTTTCAAAAAAGCTTCTAAAAGATTAATTGTGCCAAACAGATTAACTTGAAACATTCGTTGTAAATCTTGTTGATAATGATAGCCTCCATATACAGCAAGATGAATTATTATGTCAGGATTAATATCACTTAAAACACTCGAAATTTTTTCTTTATCACTTAAATCAGCTTCATAAAACTTTATTTCATCAAATATTCCCCTCAATCTCCACAAATCAGAATCATTTTTTTTAATTGCATAAACTTTTGCTCCAAGATTTACCAATACACGAGCAATATTTGCGCCAACAAAGCCAGTCACTCCCGTTATTAATATCTTTTCTTTTCCAATAAAATTATTTTTTTCTGCCTCTTTCATATAATAATTATTCGAATATTATTTATTAGCATTAGTTTTCATAAACTCATTTACCATTTTAACAATATATTCCAACTTCTCTTTTGTCATCCCCGGATAAACCCCAACCCAAAAAGTATTATTCATAATTAAATCCGTATTTGTAAGTTTACCTACAACCCTATATCCCTTTTTAACCTTTCTCATTTCATCAAATGCCGGATGGCGAAGCATGTTGCCGGCAAAAAGCATTCGCGTTTGTATTTTACTATCCTCGAGATAATTGACGATTTCTTCACGAGAAAATCCTGCATCAGGTTTTACAGTAATTAAAAACCCAAACCAACTGGGGTCTGAATCTTTCAGAGCTTTAGAAAATATAAGTTTATCGGAATATTTGCTTAATGCATCAAGTAAATATCTGTAATTTTTCTTTCTCGCCTCAATAAAGCCTAGAAGTTTATCTAATTGCGCACAGCCAATCGCAGCCTGCATATCGGTTACCTTTAAATTGTATCCAAAATGAGAATAAATATATTTATGGTCATAGCCATAAGGCAACTCTCCCAACTGCCATTTAAATCTTTTCTTGCAAGTATCATCCTTTCCACTCGGACACCAGCAATCACGACCCCAATCTCTAAAAGATTCAATAATACGCTTTAACTGAAGATTATTAGTTAAAAGAGCTCCGCCCTCTCCCATTGTTATGTGGTGAGGCGGATAAAAGCTGCAAGTGGCAATATCACCAAAAGTTCCGGTATATTTGCCTTTATATATTGAACCGAGAGAATCACAATTGTCTTCAATCAGCCATAAATTATGTTTCTTGCAATAGTTCTTAACTTTATCAATATCAAAAGGATTCCCTAAAGTATGAGCAATCATTACAGCTTTTGTTTTTTTAGATAAAGCCTTTTCTAGCTTATCACAATCGATATTATAAGAAGGCAAAGTTACGTCAACAAAGACAGGAATAGCTCCAAATTGGATAATAGGAGCAATTGTTGTTGGAAACCCTGCGGCAACTGTTATGACCTCATCTCCTCGCTTAATTTTTTTATTGCCAAGCTTAGGAGATGTTAAGGCCATAAAAGCCAGAAGATTAGCAGAAGATCCAGAATTTGTTAAACTGCAATGCTTAACGCCAATGAAATCTGCCAATCTTTTTTCAAATTCCGCGGCATAACGGCCGGAAGTTAGCCAAAATTCAAGAGAGGAATCAACAAGATTGACAAGCTCTTTTTCATCATAAACGCGCCCGCCATAATTAACACGGGTTTCGCCTGGGATAAAATCGGATTTTGATTGTGAAGCTTTATAATAATCTTTAACTTTGTTTAAAATTTCTTGTTTGAGTTTATTTTTTTTGTTCATAATTATCTCCCAAGTTGTCCTGATTTACCAGGCTAATATTTTGTTTTTATCCTTTTTCTGAATAATTCAAGGCTTATAAAGTTGCCGTTGATCCGGAGTTATAAAATCTTCTTTTGTAAATACTTCTGAATATGGCACCGGTATTGGTTTGCCATATATTCTTTTTGCTATATATTTATCAATAAAGTTTCTATCTTCAGCAATCCAACATGTATCACAATATTGTCCAAACTGTTTAATATTTAAGCCCCGGTCAATAATATCTTTTAAGGGTTCCTCAAAAAAGTTTCCAAGAGAAGTATGAATGTATGGGCATGGCATTACATCTCCGTATTTTGTAATTGAAACCATTCTTTTGACAGCAATACAGCCCAACTCAACACCGTAAGAGGGAGTTAAATGTGTAAACACATTATGTTTTTTCTCCAATTCTCTCATGTAATCCATATCCGCTCTATCAACCAGACTGCTAAAATTCCCCTCCCAAGCCCCAACTGGCTTTGCATATGATACAAAAACCCCAACCCCCTTATCATTAAAAAACTTTAAAAATTCAATAAATTCTTGCGATCTGACTCTCTGCTTTGTAACTACAGTTTGTATAATAATCTTTAACCCGGCATTCAAGGCCGCATCAACCGCCCTTAACGCCTTTTCATGAGATTTTGCTTTTCGCCTGAACTGATCATGTTCATCAGCTGAAAGACTGTCAATACTAAGTTGGATTTTATCAACTCCTATACTTTTTAAATGTTCTGCTCTCTTTTCATCTAACAACCAACCATTCGTATCAGAAGTTATGTAAAATTTTTGTGGATCAATAGCATTCACCAACTCATCAAAATCAGGAAAAACCAAAGGTTCTCCACCTGTAATAACAAGGTGTGCAAGCCCCATTTCATCTGCCTGCCGCGAAAGCTCCTTAACATCATTAATGGTAAAAACCCTGCCATCTTTTCTACCCTGGAACCTTTTTATGCAACAATGTTCACAGACAAAATTACATGTATAATCATACTGAAATTGAATTATTGCGATACTTTCCTTGTTTTTAATTTTCTCATCATATTTCAGGATTTTTTCATACACCTGTGGTTTTTCTTTTTTTAGCAAAAACCTGCCTGCCTCTTCTTGAGAATTCAATTGCCCTTTTTGATTCGACATAATATTTTCCTCCTAATAATAATTTTATTTTAATCTATTCTTCAACGTTAAACAATCTCTAACCCAAAATCTCTCAATATAGAAACATTAATATTTTTATCAAATTTCTGCCTTACAATTCTTGCCACCTCATCGGAATAACTAGCTGCCATAATAATTATTGCATCAACAGGATCAATATTGAGCATGACAGGAGCAACAATAGGGATATGCGTAGCTGAAGTGTATTTCCCCTGTTTAAATGGGGCAGAATCAACGACATATCTAATTTTATTTGATAAATCTGCCAAAGAAATAATTGCCAAAGCTTGATGGCTAGCCCCCCAAACAGCCACGCTCTTCTGCTTAAATTGGCTGATATATCTGTCCATTTCATCTTTAATTTTAGTTTGATGCTGATAAAAAGAAGAAAGATCCATTCTTCTTCCTTTTTTTACAGTGGCAGAAATAATAAAATCATGCCAAATCTCACTGCAATCAATAATGTCAAAACCATTCAAATGCAATGTTGTCGTTAATGTTTTTTTTGTAAAATAAAAAATATGATCAGGAATAAACTCAGAAAAAAGTTTATTGCGTAAAATCATATCAAAATTAGGCACTTCAACTATTCCAATTGCATTAGGTGCCAAATTATTGTAAATTCCTTTTAATGCGGAATTTGGATCAGGAAAATGCTCAAAAAAGTTTAAAATAAAAAAAGCAGCAAACGGCGCTTGTTTTAATGTATAAGAACCATTGTCAATATAACCCTGTTCTACCTTCAGCCCTTGGTTGATGCATTGCGCTACGGATTCGCTCAAATGTTCCAAACCATAAGCCTCTGCTCCACATTGTTGCATAATAGAAAGATATTCTCCCTTGCCACACCCAATTTCAATTATTTTTTGACCCTTAAGTGAATATTTTTTAAAAAAATCGCTGAATTGTTTTATTCTGAATTTTTCCATGTCTTCAGAAAAAGCAGCAGCACGTATAACATCTTTATAATAAGCAACTGGCTCACTGTTTAGCTGTACTAACCTGCATCCCATGCATTCACAAATTTCCAAATCAATACCTTTTTCAGAGGAAAGTGCTGCTAAATCCGGTAAAAATTGAGCCGATTTAGGCATATTTTTATAATGCAATATAGGTTCTGCAAAAAAATCATTCCCGCAGACTCTACAGCATTTGTTTTTTTTCATATTAAATAAATTCCCTATACATTTCATTGTGAGCAGAAATAATGTTGCAAGGACAATTGCTGTGCCATAACCACTGGTTTGCATGAGGAGCCTCACTATTATATTTCAAGCTTTCATCAAGCTTATCAATTAAACGACATTGATATAAGAACGAAATAAAATGACCCCTGACTTGCCTATCTTTTATAAGACACTCTTTTGTTGCCAAAGGAACAGGATTATAATCTACTAAAGCCCTAAGCTCATTTTTGGCTACTGCTTTTATTCTATCAGCCAGAGTTTCCTTATATCGGATTATACCGCCAGGCAAATGCCATCCGGCAGAAGCAAATCCGTCATCACGCCAGGTTAAAAGTGTTCTATTCTGCTCGTCTTTTATCAACAAATCTACATTAACAAGAGGTGTGATTTTACTTATAAAAAGAAATATTTCTTCAGGCAACCCTTTTGATGGGTTTCCAATAAAAGATGACAAGAGTTCTATTGCCTGCGTAATTTCCATTGATTTCATATTAGTTCACTTTTTTCAATAACATGCTGATTTGCGCTATACCATTGATATAAAGAATTTATCGATTCGTCGATAGGACTGAATTTAAAATCTTTCAATTCAGCCATAAGCCGCGAATTATCTCCACTATATTCTCTAGTAGTTTCGGATTTAATTATTATCTTTAGTTTTTTCCCGGATATCCCGACAACTTTTTCAGCCAGAGTTTTAAAATCAAGAGCCTGCCCTGAACAAACGTTATAAGCCTGTTCACGCATCTTATTTTCAATAAACCATTTAACAATTCTCGCCAAATCATCTATATATAAAAAATCATAAACAACATTCTGATTAATAATAATTGGAAGATCCATAATTGCACAGCAACAGGCTTTGGAAATAAAACGATACCGCCAATCTTCATATTTGCCAAATACTGAAAATACTCTAAGATTGTATATGTTACTGTTTAACTGCGCGTATTTGTTCATTAAATATTTTGAAAATCCATATTGGTCGGAAGGAACATATTTATCAAAATACTCTTCTTTCATTCTAGGAATCCATTTTTCACGCCCAAACTCCGCCCCCGAACCAAAATAAATCATTTTGCCAAAAAAGTCTTTGCAACGCGCTAGGTTAAAAAACATTCTAAGATTGTTTTCCAAAACCTTGGCTGGATCTTTGGTTGAATATTTTGGCGCAGGGTCATACGTGGATGAATGGAGAACAATATCAAATTGGTTTTTCTTAATATATTCAAAAACATTTAAATAATCCAAAAGGTCAAGCTCATTACTGCTGCAAGAGATAATTGTATAATCATCCTTTAATTGCTCAAATAGATTTCTTGCAATAAACCCATTACCGCCGGTTATCAATATTTTCACAATATCATTTCCTTTTGATATTCATCCTTTTAAATATTCACCCGCTAAGTGCATATCACACTCTTTTGTACACTTAATCCCTTTTGCCAAATCATAGTGATTTTTTCTGAATTCATTATATTTTTCTCCGTTCCAGATATCATATAAACTATTTTCTTTCGCATTGCCTAAAATTATTTCATTATTATAATCTTCCATACACATAACAACATCAGCATTGGATTTTATAGTCATTGACATCCATGGGTGCTTGCAAATTTCAGACCAATGGACAGAATTTGTGCCATGAAAATCCTTTCGATACCATTGTTGATCCTCACTCTTCAAATAAACATAAACATCTAAACCACAAAAAGCATCTTTAAGTTTTTGATATTCTTCTTTCTGCCAAGAATTATTTAAATCGAGCATTGTAATAATAATAGTTGTTTTATAGCCTTTTTGCTTTTTTATATTAATTAATTGCAAAATTTTATTATAACTATCTGTAAAATTTGAGGCTTCACCCCTAATTTCTTTATGCTTTTCATCATCAACACTCTCGATTGAATATTTTATATAACTTAAGCCATTTTCAAACATCTTAATAGTGTTTTCAATATTGATGTTGGCAGGATTACAACTAAAATAGGAATAAAACCCCTTTTCAGTAAGCAACTTTACATATTCTCCCATATTCTTATCTAATAAAGGATCTCCATATCCATGAAGTTGGATAACTTTCGGTATTATGTACAAAAAGAAATTGTTTTCGCTTTGTTCATCTTTCTCGATATTGTAGTTTTCTTTTACAAATCTCTCCCAATCTGACCATTCTTCTTTGGACCATGGACGCAATTGATTCAATATATTTATAAACACTTCCCTATTGATAGTTTCAATTTTTCTCGTCATTCTGGTTGTTCGAGGGCACATTTTGCATTTCATATTGCAAGCATTCGTTGTTTCAATGTTATAAACAACAGGATCCTTACTTCGGAATTGCTCAAATTGATCAATGATGTAATTTTTATCGAATTTTTCCCCATTCAACATTTCCTTGGAAAATTTATAAGCTTTCATAAAAAAATTAATATCAAACATTTTTTACCTCCAATAATTTCGATTTATTGTATTTTCTTAGCACGATTTGTCTACCTTAAATGAAAGCGTCTGTAATGCAATTTCAAGCGCATTTATCCCATCATCAAGCGTACAAATCGGCTCGGTTTCACGGCGAATCACAGATAAGAAATGGCGCATTTCATCAATAAACAATGAATTCCTTTCGAAATATTTTGGCGCTTCAATAAATTCCCAAGCAGAATGATTCGGTCTATAAATTGATAACTGGCCATCTGCATTATTCCAACGGATTGTGCCATTTGTTCCAATAACTTCCAAGTGGTGAGTTGTTGGCCTTTGTATATAATCAAGATGCACAGATCCAAATGCTCCATTAGGAAATTTCAAGTATACATCCGCAACATCTTCAACATTGATACCTAGATCTCCTACTGTATCTGTATGCGCCCACATGAATTCAGGTTTTCCAAATAACCAGCTTAAATAATCAAATGGATGGCAAAGGGTTAAAACAACTCCACCGCCCAAGTCTGGACGAGCTGCATAACTGTTCCGAAAATCTTCCCATGGATGCCAGTCAGGCAAATATTCTCCCCAATGAACATTAATAGAAACTATTCTACCAATTTCTCCTTGGGAAATCATATTAGAAGCAATCTTAAGTGTAGGATGAAATCGATACTGAAAGCCAACTAAAAATTGTCCTCCACCATGCTTCAAGGCTGCTTTTAATTTATCTATCCCTGCTAATGAATCAGAAATAGGCTTTTCGATTAAAATATGGCAACCAGCTTCTGCAGCCGGAATTGCAATATCAAAATGTAATGAAGTCGGATTTGATATTATTACAGCATCTGGTTCATGCTTTAAAGCCGAATAAATATTAGTTTCAATTGGAAATTCTTTGAATTCATCATCAATTGGAGAGGCAACCTTATTACGGCATAAAACAATATCTTTTTCTCCAAGAGAAATTAAATTCTTCAAATGCCTGCGCCCAATAGATCCAAGCCCAACAACAACAAATTTCATTTTATATTTTTTCCTTATTTAAAAACCCTATTCTTCAAGCGGAGGAATAATCATATTTTCAAGAAATTCCTTTCTATCCAAAAAAGGCCATAAATCTTCTAATGGTTTTGAAACCATTGTTCCATCCTGTTTTTGAATAGTACTCATGCTGGGAGCCCTTGGTTCATCTGGAGGAGTAAGAATTTCGCAAACTACGGTTCCCGCCATATTCAAAACTTCCCGAATTTTGTCAGCCAGCTTTTCTTGGCTGGTTATTTTTTTGATTTTAAGTCCATATGCTTGCGCAACTTTACAAATATCCGGAAGTTCAAGCCCGCTGGTAGAATCAGCCCCTGTCAACCTATTAAAATATCTCATTTGTGAAGTGCGTATAGATGAATATCCCTGATTATTTAATACAAATATTTTTATTGGCAAGTTAAGTCTGGCTAAAGTTTCAAACTCTTGAATATTAAATTGAATGCCACCATCACCATCTACACAAATAGTCCGTTTTTTATCACTTGCAAGACATCCTCCAATACTGGCCGGTAACCCATTCCCCATCGAACCTAATGCTGTTGTATTCAAAACTCTTTGACCCTTTTTTGCTTTAAAAGCAAGTAAAAATATCTCAATACCAGCACCAGAACTGCAGGGGATTACAATATCATCGCTATTTAGCTCATCTGAAAGAACCTCAGTAAAAACATATGTACTGACAAGTTTCTCTTCTCTATATTCTAGCAATACAACCGGATATTTCTTCTTCCATTCTTTACATCTAATAAGCCAATTTGAACGGTTCTTTGGCAGAATGCTATTTAGCTGTTTTATCATTTCTTGAATAAATATTTTAACATCAGAACAAATTGGAACATCTATTTTAGTCTGCATTTTATTAATTTCTGCCGGATCTATGTCTATCATGATTTTTTTGGCTGCTCGCGCAAATTTTTCATGGGAATACCCCGTTACAACGGTATCCAACCTGGCGCCAATGCTAATTAAACAATCTGAATTTTGAAGGGCGAAGTTTGCGCCGCGTGGAGCTACAGGGCCTGGCCGGCCAACCAATAAATCATATGAATCTGATAAAATATCAAGGGCAGGCCATGTTAACAATACTGGTATTTTTAATTGCTCAATCAAAAAAAGTGCATCCTTTATTGCCCCTGATAAGCGCGTTCCATTCCCTAACAATAGTATAGGCCTTTCAGACTTATTTAATAATTCAATTGTTTTTGAAACTAGATCAGATATATTATTTCCCTGCGATTGGTTGATAATATTTTTTTCATCAAAGCCTTCTAGTTGATCAATATCAATTATTGAAGCTTGAACATCTAAAGGGATATCAATCCATACAGGCCCTGGCCTGCCTGATTTTGTCAGATAAACCGCTTTTTCTAAATGAAAGCGGATGCTACTAGGATCCATAATAGTAACAGAATATTTGGTAATAGATTTTACAATCGGAACAATATTAACTTCTTGTACGCCGTTTTGCCTTACACCCAAATTGCCAATAAGATCAGACCTTTTAACCTGTCCTGAAATAAACATACACGGGGTAGAATCCAACCATGCCCCTGCTACTCCGGTAATAGCATTGGTTCCCCCAGGACCAGTTGTTACTAATGCTACGCCCATGTTATTTTTTGCAATTCTTGCATAAGTTTCTGCTGCCATTGCGCTAGCCTGTTCATGTTGATTGCAAACAAATTCAATATTTTTATTGTGGCCAATAGAATCATTCAAGTGCATAGCACCCCCACCCGGAACCATAAACACATGCTTAACTCCCTGGTCAACTAAAAATTTAACAACATAATCAGATAATTTGATTTTCATTAAACACCTATAGTTATAGTTTCTTTTGCTTTCATTTTTTGTTCCAATAGCATATCTAAGAATTCACGAACAGCCCCATCTCCACCCCTATGTCGAGTTATAAAGTCAACACTTTTTAAAACTGAGGGATGCGCATTAGGAGGGGCAACTGACAAGCCAACAATTTTCATTGCAGGCAAATCATTGACGTCATCACCAATAAAGCATATTTCCGATAAATCAAAGTTATTCCTTTTGGCAAATTCAATAATCGATTTTGCCTTATCTTTACAGCCTTTATATATTTCTTCAATCTTAAGTTTTTGTGCATATCTCTCCACAATTGCCATGCCTGAGACACTGCTTTCACCCGACATTAGAGCAATTTTTATGCCTGCTTTTTGGGCAAAAGGAATCCCTGTTATATCTGCAAAACAAAAACGTTTTAGTTCAACATTATTTGAGTCCCACCAAAATGTTCCATCTGTCAAAACACCATCAACATCCATAACAACCGCTTTTATTTGATCAATTTTTATATTTTCAAGCATTTTATATCCCCCAAAGCTATCAGACATTTCTAAGTCTTTTTATAATGGCTTCTTCCTTTGGTACAATCCTTTTTATGCCATCTCCCATAGACTTTTCAACCAATCGAATATCTCTCATTAAACGATTTAATCCGTTTGGTTCCAAAGATGCCGCATGGTCAGATCCCCACATGGCTCTATCAAGAGTAATATGGCGCTCTATAACACAAGCTCCCATAACAGAAGCCGCCACAGATGTAGCCAGCCCTGTTTCATGCCCTGAATACCCAACAGGAACTTGATATCTATCTTTTAAAAAAGGTATTACCCTAAGATTCAAGTCTTCATAGCTTGCAGGATAAGCACTGCAACAATGGAGCAAGATTAAATCATTCTTCTGCAATATATCGACAGCATGATCAAGTTGTTCTAATGAAGACATGCCAGTTGATAGGATTATAGATCTTCCTTGTTTTCTTACATGTTTCAACAAAGCATCATCGGTTAATTTGGCAGCAGGAATTTTGTAACATGGGATATTGTATTTCTCAAGAAAATCAACTGAATCCATATCCCAGGCAGATGCAAACCATGTTATCCCTATCTCTTTGCAAAATCTCTCAATTTCATCATATTCATTCTTTTCAAATTCAACCCTTTTGCGATATTCAAAATATGTCATATTGCCCCATGGGGTTTCACGAACAATATCTCGCTGACTAACTGGAACACATAATTCTGGATTGCGTTTCTGGAATTTTACAGCATTACATCCTGATGCAGCCGCAACAGTGATTAATTTTTTTGCAATATTCACATCCCCGTTATGATTTATGCCAATTTCTGAAATAAAATAAGCAGGCTGTCCATCTCCAACTTTTGTATTTCTAATATTTACCGTATTATCCATTTTTTTCTCCTTTTAAATTTTTACTGATGATTTGGTAAAATAATTTATTGTTTTCATGTTTTATTTACCTTTATGCCTTTAGAATATAATTCTATTTGATTATAACAAACTCTCCTCAGGTCTTTTCTTTCTTTATAAGCTCTAGTCCACTCAACAATCTTATCAAGTGCTTTTTCCAAATCCCATTTAGGATTCCAATCTAATCTTTTTTTAACCTTAGTACAATCTAATTTTAAATAATGCGCCTCATGAGGATGCTTCCCTTTATCAATTTCATAAGAAGCAGCTTCTCCCCATTTAAAGCATAATTTCTTAACAATCCATAAAACGGATCTTGAATCTTTCTCATCAGAACCAAAGTTCCAAGCTTGTGAATATTTAGCTCCATTTTCATATAATTTTTCAGCCAAAAGAAGATATCCGAAAAGTGGTTCCAAAACATGTTGCCATGGTCGTATTGCTTTTGGGTTTCTAATTGTAATTTTTTTATTGCTTAAAATTGCTCTCACAAAATCAGGGATTAGACGATCTTGCGCCCAATCCCCACCACCGACAACATTCCCCGCCCTAGCAGTCGCAATTCCAACTCCATGAGCAGAATATTCTTTTGGGTTAAAAAATGAATTTCTATAAGCGGCTGTTACAATTTCAGAGCATGCTTTGCTGCTGGAATAAGGATCATATCCCCCTAAAGGTTCGTCTTCGCAATAGCCTGCAGCTCTTTCTTTGTTTTCATAACATTTATCTGTAGTTACATTTATAAAAGCTCGAACAGTTTTACAGATTCTTACGGCTTCCAATAAATTTACTGTTCCCATTACATTTGTAGAATAAGTATCTACTGGATTTTTATAAGAATCACGAACCAAAGGTTGCGCCGCCATATGAATCACAATATCAGGTTTTGCCTTAAACAAAGCTTTTTGAAGATTTTCTAAATCCCTTATATCTCCGATAACAGAAGTTACAAGTTCTTCTATCTTGCATAATTTAAATAAACTGGGATTTGTAGGTGGATTTAATGCATAACCTGTAACTTTTGCTCCAAGCAAGTTAAGCCATAAAGAAAGCCATGCGCCTTTAAAGCCTGTATGGCCCGTTAAGAAGACTCTTTTATCTTTCCAGAAATTTTTATTAATCATTTTTTTTCTTGCTTGCTCGTTATTAATATCTTCCAAAATCCACCTTTATCAGGACCAATTCTCTTAATAATCCCCTTACTCTTGAGCTTCATTAAATTCTCCTCGGTTTTACGCAAAGAAATCCCAATGGCATTTGCAATTTTTACGGCAGAAATATTGGACTCTTTATAAATCAGATTGACTATTTTTTTCTGATTTGGTGTTAATCTTTCACCGACCTTTTCACCGACCTTTTCACCGACCTTTTCACCGACCTTTTCACCGACCTTACTAAAAAATGTTACAGAAAAGATTCCCGATTCTTCAAGAAACTCGGGTTCCGGTAGTCCCTGTTTCTTACAACCAGCAATTATCTTAAGCGTTCCGCTCCCCCAACTTTCAATAAAACCAGCTTTATAAAATATGTCAGCCAACAGTACATTTCTTGGCTTCGATATGTGTTTTTGCTTCAATTTGATGATTGGAAGCTCTTTTGGCATTTTGCCTTCATTCATAATAATAAGCTTTTCATCATATATTCTTATTTGCACCGCGGAAGTTCCGGTATAATCCCTATGAACAAGAGAATTTAAGACCGCTTCTCTAAGCGCATTATATGGATATTCAAGCTTTTCTCTTCGATGGATGCCTTCATAGGAAATTCGACTTACCAAATACTTTGTCTTTAACATATTCATAACAACTTCAACTTGATTAAATAGGTTTCCTTCAACAACATCGCTGGTTAATATTTCGCTATCAGACTTGAATTTCCCTATTTTTACATGGGCTTGCGGATAAAAGGCCTGAACTTGCCTGCCAAATAAGAGAAGAGCAGCTCTTTTGAAACGTTTATTTTTCAATAAGTTTAATTTATTAAGTATATCTACAGGAGCCTTTTCGTTTTCAATATATGGAAGCCTATCTAATGATAATTTTTTAAAATCTTTAATTGTTTTATCGTCTATATCAGTCATCTTTGCGCCTTCTTCAATAACTTCGTCCCATGTTTGACCTGATTTTTTCAAAAGAAAATTTGCTAATTCATTTCCGGAAAGCTCTAGAACAACGCTTCCGCTCCTAATGTAATATTTGCCTTCATAAGAGATAGGAACGGACACAGGTTTTATCTTTAATACAATATAATATTTTTTTGATTTTTGTCTAATTAAAATATCAGGTATTATCCCCAATTTATTATTTACTTTATTAGGAACAATTTCCAATATTTTTTTTGGATCAGGAACTCCAACAATAACACCCTTGTCATCTATTCCAATAAATACCTCTCCTCCATTAGTATTAGCAAAAGCACATACTACTCTCAAGATCGAATCATTCCATTCTCTTTTAAATTCTATATTTTGTTTTTCAATGTTTTTCATTTATATCAAACACCAATTGGAACCATTATTCCCAAACCTTCCACGGCGCATTCCCTTTATTCCACATTTCATTTAGAAGGACAGAGTCGCGATAGGTATCCATACATTGCCAAAAGTCAGAATGGGGATACATCATAAGCTCCTCTTTCTTAACCAGGTTTTCCAGCGGTTTTTTTTCAAGAATACAATCATCATCAGTTGAAAGAAAATCAAATAATTCCCTTTTAAAAACAAAAAAGCCGCCATTTATATGTCCTTCAGAAACCGTCGGCTTTTCATTAAAGCTTAAAACTTTATTGTCTTTTGACGATATTTCACCAAATCTTGATGGGGGTCTGACCGCTGTAATCGTAGCTGTTTTCCCATGTTCATGATGAAACTCTAAAAGTTTACTAATATCAACATTCGCTAAGCCATCTCCATAGGTAAGAAAAAATTCTTTGTCACTCCCAATAAAATCCTTAATTTTCGCAACACGGCTGCCTGTTTGAGAAAGTTGCCCAGTATTTACAAAAGTGATATTCCAATCTTCTAAGGTGGAGCTGTTATGATGAATTACTCTTTCCTCTTTTGACCTTAAATTCAAAGTAAAGTCATTCATTAACTCTTCAAATTTTAAAAAATAGTCTTTTATCATATCCCCTTTATAACCCAAGCACAAAATAAAATTTTTATATCCATAGTGAGAATATGTCTTCATAATGTGCCATAAAATCGGCATTTCTCCAATTGGCACTAAAGGTTTTGGCCGATATTCTGTTTCCTCGCGTAAACGAGTTCCCTGTCCGCCGCAAAGAATAACTACTTTCATGTTTTACCTCCGTATTTATTCCCTAAATAATATCCGCAAACGTCTGCTCCATTTTTCTAAAATACCAGATACCAAAAACAAAAAATCCTATGGCAACAGAGCAAGACAATAAGAAGCCCGGCCAATATATGAAAGACTTCCCTCCAAGTATTGCCCAGCGAAAGCCATCAATAACGCCAACCATCGGATTGAGCGAGTATAAAAGCCTCCATTGCAAAGGAACAATAGAGCTTGTAAATCCGACGGGAGAAACATATAATCCAAATTGAACAATAAAAGGGACAACATATCGAAAATCCCTATACTTCACATTAAGCGCCGATAACCATAAGCCGACTCCCAAAGAAGCAATAAGCGCAAGCAATAAAAAAATTGGCAGAGTTATTATTCGCCAACTGGGAATAAACTGATAAAAAACCATAAGTAAAATTAAAATTCCAAAAGAAATAAAAAAATCTATCAGACTAACAATCACAGCGCTTGCCGGCATAATTAAACGAGGAAAATATACTTTTGTCAGCATGTTGGCGTTTGAAAGCAAAGAGCCGCTGCTCTCACTTAAAGAATTGGCAAAAAATTGCCACGGAAGCATCGCCGCAAAAACTAAAATCGGATACGGAACTCCGTTTGAAGGAAGTTTCGCAAGATTCCCGAAAATTACCGTAAAAACAATCATTGTTAATAAGGGGCGTATCACGCTCCACGCCACGCCAATTACTGTCTGTTTATAGCGAACCATAATATCCCGCCATGAGAGAAAAAAGAATAATTCCCTATAGTGCCATAAATCACGCCAATAGTTTTTAATTCCACGGCCTGGTTCTATTATAAGATCAAATTGCGCTTCGTTGCTCATTTAAATGTTTTTTCCCTATACCATGCAATTGTGCTTTTAAGCCCATCTTTAAAAGAAGTCTTAGCTTTAAATCCAAATTCCTTTTGGGCTCTTGAAACATCAAGCATTCTTCTTGGCTGACCATCGGGCTTTGTTTTATCCCAAACAATTTTTCCGTTAAAGCCCGTAAGCTCTGAAATCAAGTTTACCAACTCTTTAATTTTAATTTCAAAACCGGCACCTAAATTAACAGGATCAGATTTATTATACTTTTCAGCCGCAAGCAAAATCCCTTCTGCCGCGTCTTCCACATAAAAAAACTCACGGCTTGCCTCACCTGTCCCCCAGACAACAATTTCGTTTTTTCCGTCATTTACAGCTTCAACACATTTTCTTATTAGCGCCGGAATAACATGGGAAGTATTAAGATCAAAATTATCCCTCGGCCCATACAAGTTTACAGGAAGAAGATAGATACTATTAAATCCATACTGTTGACGATACGCCTGAGATTGGACAAGCAACATCTTTTTTGCCAAGCCATAAGGAGCATTTGTTTCTTCAGGATAACCGCTCCAAAGATCTTCTTCTTTAAACGGAACAGGGGTAAATTTTGGATAAGCGCAAATTGTTCCAAGCGCGACAAACTTTTTGATATTATTCAACCTGGCTTGCTCTATAAGCTGAACTCCCATCATTAAATTATCATAAAAATATCTTCCGGGGTTTGCCTGATTTGCCCCTATCCCGCCAACTGCCGCAGCCAAGTGGATAACAATATCAGGGTTGCCGTCCCTATACATTTTTTGCACATCTTCCATTTGAACCAAATTATAATCTTCTATTAAGGGGATGAAGAGGTTTTTACATCCGCGCTCTTTTAATTTTTCTATAAGGAAAGAACCTAAAAATCCGGCTCCGCCCGTAACTGTTATTCTATTATTTTCCCAAAAATTCATAAGCTACCCGATAGTTACCTTATTTTTTGTCCAATCTATTCCTTTAGAGTCCAAAATTTTAGCTCCATCGCCAATTGGCTTAAGCCCGAGCATTTCCATATCGGCATCAACCATAATTTTTACAAGCTCATGGACTTTTACTTTTGGTTCCCAATTAAGAACCTTTTTGGCTTTTGAAATATCGGCACAAAGAAAATCAACTTCAGTCGGCCTAAAATATTTGGGGTCTATCTCAACATATTCCTTCCAATCTAAATTAACATAAGAAAAAGCCTCTCTTACAAAATCTTCAACAGTAACACTCTCTCCCGTCCCTATGACATAATCATCGGGCTTATCCTGCTGAAGCATCAACCATTGGCATACAACATACTCCGGCGCGTATCCCCAATCTCTTTTGGCCTTTAAATTGCCAAGATATAATTTCTTCTGTTTTCCGGCAACAATATTCGCGACTGCTCTGGTAATTTTTCTCGAGACAAAGGTTTCTCCGCGGCGAGGGCTTTCGTGATTAAACAAGATTCCATTACAGGCAAACATATCGTATCCTTCTCTGTAATTAACAACCATCCAATAAGAATAAACCTTAGCAACAGCATAGGGGCTGCGGGGATAAAAAAGAGTCTTTTCATTTTGAGGGGGCTTTGATGCTCCAAACATTTCAGAACTTGAAGCTTGATAAAATTTTGTTTTAATGCCGCTGCATTTAATTGCCTCAAGCAATCTGGTGGTTCCCAAGCCTGTAATATCTCCGGTATATTCAGGGGTATCAAAACTGACTCTTACATGGCTTTGAGCTCCCAAATTATAGATTTCGTCAGGCTCAATCTCATAAATTAAATTGATTAATTGGCTAGAATCAGAAAGGTCTCCATAATGCAGAAAAAATTTAGCGTTTGAAGAATGGGGATCTACATAAATATGATCAATTCTATTAGTATTAAATGTGCTTGCTCTACGAATTAAGCCGTGAACCTCATACCCTTTGGATAAAAGGAATTCAGCTAAATAGCTGCCATCTTGTCCAGTTATGCCTGTTATTAAAGCTTTTTTCATGTTATTCCCCCATCTTTACAACTTTTCAACGACTTTTTCATAGGCTTTGCGGACTTTTTGAGGTAAATCAGGGCTTAAAAGTAAAAGAATATGCCTTCCCAAAACTCTATACTGACCGCCAATTTTAGCGGCACGAAGAACACCCCTTTTAATTAAACGGCGAAACGTAGAATCGCTTATTTTTAAAAGTTTCTGGGCTTCCTCGGAAGTATAAATTTCAGATTCATTTAGCTGCATAAGACTATATATAAGTATAACAAAATATAAAACTTATTCAATAGCAGTCAAAAGTTGTCAAAATCAGAGGTTTGCTTTTATTTCAGACCAACTATTTTTTAGATAATCAAAAATAAAAGACAAAACGCTTCCCAGTATAAGAGATATAAAAAATGCAACCATTAAATTTTTCTTCAAAGGAGTTACTGAAAAAGCTTCGCCAGGACCTGCAGCATCCATTTTTTGAAAATTAACGCCTAGAGACCTATTATTTAAAAAATCACCTAATTTATCAACATAAGTGTTAGCAACTTTTACTGCAAAATTAGGTTTATATAAAATAACATTTATTTCAAAAACTCCATCAGATTTTCTGGTTGCTCCATCGACATTCCCAGACAAAAAAGCTGCCGCATCTTCTATTGTCTGGTTTTTTTCAAAAAGAACCGGAAGTAAATTTAATTCATTAATAACACTCTTTGCCAATACCTTGCTTTTAAGTATCGCCTTAATTTTAGATTCACTACCACTACCACCACCAAAAGACAAGCCTGGAAGTAAGCTTCCTCCGCTGCTGTCTAAAATAAGAATAGTAGCAGAAGCTTGATATTGTTTTGGCGCTTTGGACGCAGTAATATAAGAAAAAGTAATGGCTATAAATACAACAACAAAAATAAACCATTTATATTTATTCAATATTTTTATAATATCAATTAAGTTAATTTCATTTTCCATATTAAAGCCCTCAAGTCTTACTATTTAAAAATCGTAACCAGCACGGCAGAAGTAACGGCTACTTGATATATCCAATTTGTAAATTCTTTAAATGAAAGCAGGAAGTTTTCTTCCTTAATTTTTTCAGGAACAAATATCACATCTCCAGGCATTAAAGTTTTTGACATAAGGCTGGCATCCTGAGATCTCCCCATTATTGAACCATCAGCTTTTAAAACCTGTAGATTATCCCTGTCCGCATATTTTGTAAATCCACCCATTTTTTTTACATAATCCGAAACTTTTGCCTTATCAACATAAACAACATTTCCTTCGCCATAAGTTGAACCAACTATGCTTATAGTTTCCGGCATCTTTGGAACAAAAAGAGTATCTCCATCTTCTATGGCAATATCGTCTGTCGAATTTTTAAAATTATCCAATTGAGTAAGTTTAATAATAACCCTGCCATCAAATTCCTTCTGTAAAATTTGGTTGGAAATTTCTTTCCCTCGTTGAAGTTGTTCCTTTGTTGCCGATAAATTCTCATCTGACAAAGAAGAAGCTGCCGCACTTTTTTCTTCGCGTAAAAGTAATAAATTAAACTCTTCAAAGAATCTTTTGCTTGCTTTTGACTGCCTCTCCTTCGCTGAAACTCTTGTAAAAACAGCACCATACAAATAAGCATCAGAAGTAAAACCTTGAGCACGTGCTAAAACAGAACTCAACGTTTCGCCTGGAACAACATAATAATCGCCAGGAAGAACTACTTCTCCATTAAGAGTTATTTTGGGTATCTCAGTATTTTTTTCTACAACAACAATCCGATCTTCCTCTTTCAACACAAAATTCTGGCTCTGATCCTGTGAAAACAGTTTTTCAAGGCTAAATGGCATGATTTTAACTTCCAGAGTATTTTTATCAACCCTTATAACCTCACCTTGTGTCAACTGGGGGGAACCAAGCAATAAACTAGGCTTTAAAATTATATCTTTTAGCCGCATTCCTTCTTTAAATTCGTATTGGCCCGGATATTTTACTGCTCCTTCCAAATTTACAAAATTAGTAACAACCGCGTAAATAGCTCCAATCGTAACAATATCCATATTTTTAAGCGGAATGCCAAAATGTTTGCTCTCGGATAAAGAAAGCTTCTTATCTATAAGAATTTTTCGTTTATAGTTGTCAACCCTTTCCAATTGCACTCTTGAAAGATTGGCAGTAGGAATAAAACCTCCAGCAGTATCAATCGCGGAACCTAAGTCTGTTGCCCCTTTTATTTCATATATTGCCGGCCGGCGAACATCCCCTTTTACAACAACAACATCAGAAAGTAAAGGAATAAAAATTGTATCCCCGTCTCTTAAAGGAATATCCTGAGTCTTATCGCCCGATAAAAGAAATTTATATAAATCTATTATAGCCACCGTTTTCCCATAACGGATAAGCTTGATATTTCTTAAACTTCCGCTTTTTTTAGGCCCGCCCCCCAAAAATAAAGCGTTAAAAGTTGTTGTCAGCGAACTTATAGAATAAGACCCTGGAGCATTTATCTCCCCAACCAAATAAATCGTTATATTGCGAAGCCTCTTTACACTGACACTAACATTTACTTTTTCATAATAACTGGAAAGTCTTTGTTTTATAACCTCTTCCAACTCACCATAACGCACACCCGCAACATTCACAACCCCAACCTTTGGCAAAGTTATATTCCCTTCTTGATCAACAACAGCCTCAATTACCCCTTCTGTTATTCCCCATAATGTTATACTAAAAGCATCTCCCGGGCCAAGCATATAATCGCCGCCGCCAGGCGCATCAGAAAGAAGTGTCCTTGAAGAAGCAAAAATATCATAGCCAAATTGGTTCAATCCAAAAGATTTTTCTATTGAGGAAAGTTCCATTAATGGCCTACCAGCAGATAAATTAATATTTTCTTGCGGGTTAGAATAAGAACTGTTGTTTTGCCCTTGCGTACCAATAAGCCCTTTAACTTTATCTATTTCTGCCTGAGTATAAGCAGCAAAAGAGAGGCTTGCCAAACATATAACGATGATAAAAGAGATGCTAAATAATCGAGTAATTTTCATGTTTTGCACTAACTCCTTAAAATAAACTATTCTTTAACAACTATTGATCTTACCGCCGATGAAACGCCCGGGCCAAAACTTGCGGCTGATTCGATTTTATCCCAGTTATCTTTAAACCATTTAATAGCCGCTTGCAGTCCATCCTCAAATTTTGTATTAGGATCATATCCTATAAGTCCTTGTGCTTTATCAATAGAGGCTCTAAGCCTTTTTTTGGTATCCCATTTTCTAACTTCTGAAAATTTAATCTCAGCTTTATTGCCTACAATCGAATTCACAAGTTTAGCCAAATCTCCTATTTTTGTCTCAACTCCGGAGGCAAGATTAAACTCCTCTCCAATAGCAGCGTCAACAACTCCGGCACGCAACAAACCATCAACAATATCTCCGACGTAAGTAAAATCTCTTGTTTCTTCACCTGTTCCTGTTATAGGCAAAGGCATCCCCTTAAGCGCCCAATAAATAAAATTGGGGATAACATTCCTATACTGTCCCGGAATTTCACCCGGGCCATAAGAATTAAAAAAACGGGCTTTAACAACCGGAACATTGTAGTGATGATGAAAGAAATTACAGTATAATTCCCCTAACATCTTTGTTATTTGATACGGCGTTGTCAGATGCATGGACATAAATTCTTCCTTTAACGGGAGAGGCGCATTTGAACCATAAATTGAACAACCAGAAGAGGCGTATACAAATCTTTTAATGTTATCTTTTGCAATAGTCGCATATTCTAAAAGTTTTAAAGTTCCCATTCCATTGACCGCTAAATCTTTTTCAGGATGGTCAACTGAATTTTGATTGGCAAAAAAAGCCGCCAAATGAAAAATATATTCCGGCTCTTCAAAAAATACTCTTTTTAATTTTATTTCATCAAGGATATCACCTTCAACAAATAAAACATTGGGAAGAGATGGAATATTCCAACGTTCAGCAGAAACAAGATTATCCAAAACTATTACCTTTGCAGCTCCCGCTTGAGCCAAAGCTCTTGTTAAATTGCTTCCTATTGCCCCAGCCCCTCCCGTTACTAAAACAGTCTTATTTTTATATTGGGCTAAATGCTCTAAGCTCATTTATGATAAAACCTTAATTCCCTTCATTATATTTTCATACTCATCAACACAACTTTTTCTTGAAAAGAACTTTTCAGCAGCAATTCGGCCATTTCTTCCCATCTTCTCAAGCAAATTATGATCATTATATAATTTCAAGACCGCCTTAGCAAGTTCTTTTGGACTATCAGGCTCTACGCATAATCCACAAATATTTTTTTCAACAATTTTGGGAGCATCTCCGGCCAAAGGAAGGCTTGCAATAACTGGTCTGCCGGCAGCCATAATACTCAAAAGCTTTCCTGGAACCACAGGTGTTGCCAAATCTTTCTTTAAAGTCACAAGGCAAATATCAGATGAATGCAAAATGTCGGGATATATTTCTCTTTTTTGCGTAGGAATAAAAACAAGATTTTTCAGATTTAATCGCTTGGTTTCTTTTTCTAACCAGCTTTTCTTAACCCCGTCTCCAACTAAAACAAACCTGATATTATTCTTATCTTTTAAAATCTCCGCCGCGTAAATCACAACCTCCAAACCTTGCGCAAATCCCATAACACCTGCAAAAGATACAACAAATTTATCGGTTAATTTATACTTTTCACTAAATTCATTTTTCTTCTCTCCTGGTCTTATTAAATCTATATCAACCCAATTATGCACAACATAAACAGATTCAGTTTTGGCTCCATTATTAACAACATAATCTTTATTCCCTTCAGAATGAACCGTAATAAAATCTGATTTTCTATAGACAAATAATTCCATCCATTTGGAAACTTTAATTAAGAATTTATTCTTTAATAATCCCAGATCTATTACCGTTTTAGGATAAAGATCCTGAATATTGGAAATAAGTTTTTTCTTTCTTATCAAACCAAGCAAATAACCTGATATTCCAAGAGTAAGCGGCGGTGAATAGATCAAAACAGCGTCAAAATCTTTAATTCTTAACCCGCCATAAAAAAAGATAAAAGCCAACAAGAAGTGTTCAAATCCTCTCACAATTGGAACATTTCTTAAAAGAGGAGGAATGCTTAACCTATAAACCTTAACTCCAGAAATAATCTCTTTTTTTAAAATTTTTTTACAGTCCACACCATCTGCCACATTATAGCGCGGCATTCGAGTTATAACTGAAACTTCATGTCCTCTTTTAACAAGAGACTCCGCAAGTTCAAAAAAAAGAGTAGAACAAGATTTTGTTTCTGGGGGGAACGCTTCAGAGAGAATTAGCAAGTGCATCTATTTCTATTGGTCTCCTTGTTTTTATTGACTCTATAATCGCAAAAGTTGTCAAAGTAGTATAAACGTATTCTTTAAAATCAACAACCGGTTTTCCTTCTTTTAAAGAGACAAAAAACGCTTTAAACTCATCATTAAATCCCCGATCTAGGCTAAAAGAGCTCTTCTTTTTTATTTTTCCATCTTTCGCAAAAAAGAGCGATTTAAAATTATCTATAACACAAACAGATTTTCCACTAAAAATTTCAAATCTCTCCCGAGGAAGCATTTTATCTCCTTGAGAAGAATAGAGAATTGTTCCTATTGATCCGTTTTTAAACTTTAGGGATATTAGAACATTATCTTCCCCTTTGATATCTGTAGCTTCAGCATAGACACTAATAGGCAAAGAACCGGTTAAATACTGCATTAAATCAACAAAATGACATACTTCCCCTATTACGCGCCCCCCACCCTCTGTTGAATCATGGATCCAACTATCAGCAGGAACAAATCCGGCATTTACCCTACAGTTAATAACCATATCAGAAGCATTTCCCAATAATTGCTTTGCCAATGTGGAATAAGGAGCAAATCGCCTATTAAACCCGACCATAAGCTGCAAACCCTCTTCTTTATGTTTTAAATCATAAAGAGCAATAATATTTTTTAACTCTTCATAATTAACACAAAGTGGCTTCTCAACAAAAACATGCTTACCTGAATTTAGTGAATCCACTATCATTTGCGCATGAAGATTATGGCGGGTAGAAATTATAATTGCATTTATATTTTTATCATTTAGAAGCTCATGATAATCAGAAACAGCGTATTCAAACCCATATTTCAATCCAGCATGCCTGCCTTTATAGCCTGAAGTATTTGCTATCCCTATAAGCCTTGCTTCTTTTTTGAATTTCTTAAGCGCAGGAAGCAGTGACGTATTAGCATGAAGTCCTGCACCAATAAACCCAATTCCAAATTTGGACATTGGCCATTCGACATTCGACATTTTCTCCTCTGTTCTGTGTTCCGTGTTCTGTGCTCTAAGTTCTATTCTCTTCTTACTCTCCTGCACCTCCCCATATTCAAGCAGCACACCTAAATATGGCTCTTTCCCACTCAAAATCATCTCATATCCTTTTAGCGCATCATCGATTTTGAATCGATGAGTTATTAATTTTTGAACATTAACTTTGCCTTGAGATATTAAATCCAAAAAACAAGCCATGTTGCGCTGTGTTGTCCAGCGTACATAAGGCAACGGATAATCAATGCCTTTATTTTCATAAAGAGGATCAAATTTGCCTGGGCCTGTTGCGCGAGAAACTACAACTTTTAATTCTTTTTTGAAAAATTCCTGTCTTGGCAAATCAAGCGATATCATTCCACAAGCAACAATTCTTCCTTGATCACGAGAAATTTCAGATGCCATTTCAATAGGCTTATTATCTTGAGACCCTGCCATTATAATAACAGCATCAACCCCTACCCCTTTTGTGAAATCAAGTGAAGCTTGTAAAATATCATCGCGGCCAATTAACGCGCAGGTATCTGCGCCAAAATTTTTCGCCATATCAAGCTTGTTATTTGAAATATCAATGCCCAAAACCTTGCAACCAAAAGCTTTAAGCATTTGTACCGTTAATTGGCCAAGAAGACCCAAGCCAATTACGGCAACATTTTCTCCAAATGTTAGATTTGCAATTCTTATGGCATTAAGAGCAATAGCACCAAGTCCAACAAACGAAGCATCTTCAAAAGATAAATTATCAGGAATCTTAACAAACATATTTTTGGGAACATAACTTAATTCAGAATGAGTCGCAAACAAATCGCCAAAACAAGCAATTCTGTCACCTACATTGGACATTCGACATTCGACATTCGACATTTCTTTAATAATTCCGGCAGAACTATAGCCTAGTGGCACAGGCATATCTAACCGACTCATTACGGCTTTATAAGCGTCAAAAAAGCCATCTACTTGAATTTTGCTTATAACTTGCTTAACTAAATCGGGACGGGCCAAAGCTTTGCCAAGATAACTTTTTTGGGCAAGGCTTATCATAAGTTTTTCCGTACCAACGCTTACAAGAGAATTTTTTGTTTGCAGAATAACACCTTGTGATTTTAATAAAGGGTCGGAAACTTCAATTAGTTGAAGTTCTCCTGTTTTATAATTTTGGATAAGCTGTTTCATAAAACTAAAGCAAATTATACCATGAATAGATATATGTTTTCATAATGGGGCATTGGCTGCTTGCTTCTTCCTTATAATAAACAATTTTATATGATTTAAAATATATATTATTGGTCCTTTTTCTTCGGCATTCAAACCTATCAGATAAGTCAAGAAAATTCCAACAGATGTAAATACAAAAGCGCCAGCAGTTGTTATCAAATTAAAAGAATCAACATTAAAAAACCAGAAATGTATTACCAAAACAATAATAACTGGGAAATATATTGGGAATAAAATCCTTTTGAAATATTCTGACCATTTAATTTTTAAATGTCTTAACATACTGCCCAATAAATAGCATTCAAATAGTACAAAAGGAACAGTAGTTCCTAAAGCCACTCCAACCAAACCATATTTTTTTATCAGAAAGAAACTCAGTGCGACATTTATTATTGAACACAGCCAAGAATATATGAGCAGTTCTTTGATACGACCTAATCCTTTCATTACATGCAGGCCGGCGGAATGATTAATATTGAACCATTGGTGAAAAAGTAAAATACTTAGAACAATTGCCCCTGAACTTGCAAATTCCTTTCCAAACCAACTGTTCAAAATAGGAAAAGTATAAATAAATAAAGGCAAGCCAAGAGAAAAATAAATTATCATTGTATATTTAGTTGTTTTTAAAAATAGTTCTTTGATAGATTTAAGGGCTCCTTGTCCATGAAAATAGGATGTTGCTGGCAAGAGGCCAGTGGTAATCCTTAAGGATAATTCCATGGGAAAATTATAAATTTTTTGACAAATCCCATATATGGCAACTAAAGAAGCAGGGAGAAAAAATGCAATTAATATAATATCCACCTGAAATAGCAATATTCCACTAACGCTTAACAAGAGGAGGTAGAAAGAAAAAGCAAATTGTTCTTTGAATGATTTCATATCGGGGAGGATAAATCTTTCTTCTGTTTTATACTTTAATATGCTTCTTTTAAGTACAATATATACAATAAAAATCATTATCTGAACAAAAGTGAAAATGATTACGATCCAAATAAGACGGGGATAAACAAATACAACCAAGATACTTAATGTAGTAGTTAAAATTGCTTGGAATGCTTCGATAAAATGCACGATTTCATTCCTTTGCATAGCCGCCATTAAAGACTGCAACGGAACAGTAAGACTCGCGAAAAAAACATATACAGCAATTGCATTAAATATTATATGATACTGCAACAGATATTTATCTGTGAAAGCAAAATGATTAATTAAAAAATAATTGAATAAAAACAATATTAAGGCAGATATTAGTCCAACTAAACACATAATAATAAAACCACCATTTAAATCTTTTTTCAACTCTAATAAATTGTTTTTTGAATATTCACTTGCCATCTTTTTTGTAAAGCTTTGGCCTAATGCATCCCAACCATATTTAAAATAACCGACAATCGCAAGGATAAAAAACCATTCACCCAAAAATTCTTTTCCAACATTATAAAATGCAATAGTAATAAATAAGAAACCAAGCAATCGCACCAAAACAAAAGATGCATAACTAAATCCCATAATTTTTATTAATTTATTTTTTATTTCCATTAAGATAATCCTACCCTTTATTTTTAGATTTATTTAGCATGATGCTCTTCAATTATCTGATTAAACAAACAACACAATTTTTCAACAGACTCTGCAGCATTATATTTTTTGATTTTATCAAAATTAGGTTCAATTTTTGGTTTGTTTAATTTGTTCTCTGAATAAAATGCCAATACAGCTGCCTTTATTTTATCGACATCAAAGATATCAACAATTCTAACGGTATTAATGTCTTCAATTATGGATGACGCTCCTCCATTTTTGGGTAATAATGCTAAAATTGGTTTTCCTGTACGTAGATAATCAAAGATTTTCGTTCCCAGTCTTAAATTAACATGTTCAGATGGTGGTTGTGAAAATAGCAATAAATCCGAATTTTTAATTGCTTCTATATAATAGGAAAAAGCCACATAAGGCAATAAAATAATTATTTTTTGTAAATTATATTTAACAATAGCTTGAGCCCGATATGAGGAATATGCTAAATTACTATAAAAATATATTTTCAGTTTGCTTGCAAATTGTCGATTTTCATCTATAGCATTTCTTACAGCTTCGCAAAATGGTTCTAATTGCTCGTTTGAATAAATAGTTCCGGCATAAGTAACTATAAAATCATCATCTTTTCGCACAAGCTTAGCTGCCCCTCTGAAATCATTTTCGTCATATCCACATATAATTGTATATATTTTATGAGCAAAATTTTTATACGCCTTCTTTAAATGTTCACCAATTTGAGGCGTAACAACTACAAATTTTTGACTTTTACTAATCGATAAATAAAATATTAACTTATTAAAAATTTTACTTGTAAAAATACTATAAATATCTGATTTTTTATCTAAAAGCCAAATTCCACCACCCTCTGCAACCCAAGGAACTTTTGTTATTCGGCTTAAAATATAACCCACTAAATTTGAAGAATATGGCAAAGGACTGGAGTAAATCACATCAATGTTTTCTTTTTTTATGATTTCTATGCCTTTTATTATACTTAATAAAATCCAACCAATTTTATTTTTATCATCAAGAAGCAATAATCTAATTATTTTTTTAGCTATTAAATCAAAGAGTGAAAAGGAATTATTTGTTTTTTTTCTATCACTGTCCGACAATCGTTCGTAATTAACAAACAAGTTTCTTTTAAAAAAACTAAAGCTAAAAATATCCCTACTTTTATAAATTTTGACTTTATCTTTTATGTCGTTATAAAAAGAAATATCAGTTTCGGGCATGTCCGGATTTTTTACTGTTAATATTATTGGTTGCCAACCATATTCATTAAAATATTTTGAAAATTTCCCTATCCGCCTTGATAAAACAGTTAACTGCGGGGGGAAATAATAACTAATTATTAATGCTTTTTTAGTTTTTACCATTTGTTTTTTGTGTTTTTTTCTTAAATCGCAGATATTTTATCTTTATATATGCCCTTTCAACAATTACAAAGAACCATAGAAGATAGTTTAAAAAAATATTAGTTTTGAAGTGATTTATAGAATACAAGAAATTCATATAAGATCTTAAGTAAAAATCGGAATATTGTGATATAAAAATTAAAACATCATGTTTTATTGAAATTAAACTATTGCGATTTGTCCGAACTCCCAAATATCCAGAACATTTTATATTATCAAGCATTTCATTACTCATTCCACGACTATAAGGCAAAGCAAAATACAATGTTTCTTGATTCAAATTGTTATCTAATTTTGTTTTACTTGCCAATAATTCATCATTTATTCTATTGGAGAAAGTTTTGAAATCTTCACTTTTTAGAGGCATAAACGAGGTGTGTTTATCAGAATGACTTTGTATGTCAAATAGTTGGGTTCCTGCATTGTTTTTATATTCTTTAATTCCTTGAAAATCTTGCCAAGTAATACTGCCTGGAGTATTAACCCAACTTGTTATCACAAAAAATGTAGCCTTGATATCATGTTCTTTCAATATAGGACAAACATAATTAAACCAACTAATATAGGGGCCATCAAAAGTAATAACAACTGTTTTCTTATGCAAAGGGATATTATTAATTATTTTATTGTATAACTCGCTAAGAGTTAAAAACTCGTAATTATTTTTTTTGAAATACATAATTTGTTTAATGAATTTATCTGGTTTGGTGTAATAAAATTTGTTATCTGAATTTGTTAGAACATCATGATATGTTATGATAATTGCATTGCCTTGCTGACTTATAGTTTTAGATATAATCAACTGTTCCCTCATGTAAATGAAAAATGACAATAAAAATAAAACAAAAAATATTAATGTAATAAATATCATAGCCATACTCAATTTCTAAGCTTTTTCATTTTGCCATAATTTTTTGCAAAGAATCAAGAAATTCTTTGTTTCTGTAATCAAATTTTTGGGGGATATAAATCTCATGACATTTTGTGCTTTTTAATAGCCCCAATAAATTATTTTTAAACTCTTCCCAATGAGAAAAAACACCTTTTTGAGGATTGCCATATGAATATGCCTCTATGAAATTCAAAAATGAATTAAACTCAAATTTATTTATCCACATTAATCCAGGAATCAAAACACTGCCTTCAACATCTTCTTTTATAAAAAAGTTATTATTTGTAGTTGTTTTTAAAAGAAAAATAGCAGATAAAGGCTTACTGTTCCCAATCTGAATTTCAGGAAAAACGCTATCCAAATTTGCAAATAACGGAGGTTTAGCAAACCCAGCAGATAATTTGTAAATCCAAGAATTTCTTGCAATAAGAATTCGCTCCCAAGCAGTCAATCTTTTCTTTATAAAAGGACACTTCGCAACATTATAATCAAAAAGGCTTATTGGCGTAGGATAATTATAGACAATACCTTCCTTTGAAAAAATCGTAAAATCATCTGAAAAATATTCTTTCATTCCATGTTCAAGCAAAAGCAACAAAAGAGATGTTTTACCGGTACCAAGCAAAGCAGGAAAAGCAAAAGCCCTTTCCCCATCGCCCACACAGGAAGAATGCAAAAGAATGTATCCTTTCAAAGACAATTTATAGTAAAATAATGGTTCGATTACTTGATAGAACAAGTACTTACAAGAAAGATCATTTCCATCAAAAAAAATAGTTGTTTTTTTCTCATTTAAACCCTTAATTGCAATTTTCCACTTTCCAAATTTTCGGCTATCCTCCCAATAAATTATTCCTTCTTTAACAAGGTATTTTCCAACTTTAAGGGTGTCAGTTTTTAAGGAGATAGGCATTTCTCCCAAGCGAAACTCAAAATCCATATCATCTTCTTTATCAATATCAATGCTAAAATATTTAAATTGGCGATCTAAAAATTCCAGCCAATTTTCTTTTTCACTTACCAGCTTAAATTTTAAAATATTATGAATATTATAATATGATTCTTTAATCATTATAGCTTTCTAGCTTGATTCAACCATTTTATTGTTCGTGAAACGCCTTCTTTTAAAGTAAATGGCTGATCACCAACAATTTCCCTTAAATGACCCATGTCAAAAACATATTCAGTTAAAATATTTTTAAGCCTGAAGCTTTGCAAAGGGATATTTTCCCAACCACGCTTTTTTAATATATCACCAATTCTAGCTATGATCTTTACAGGAATTAAAGGCAAATGAAATATCCTATGTGCTTTAAGCTGATTTTTGATCTCTAGCGCCATATCATATAAATCTGCAGGCATATAATCTGCTATGTAAAACGTTTTTCCTGATACTTTTTCTTTTGGAGCAGATAGCAGCTTATATATGGAATAGACCGCGTTTTCAACATACCCCAAAGATCTTTTATAATGTCCACTGCCAATGTGGAAATACCAACCACGTTTTATTGATCTGAAAAAATTAATGTATGGCTCTTCACCCCATGGCCCCCATATAGAGATCGGCCTTATTATTGTCCAAGAAAATTCCAAATCTTTCTGTTCACGAACAATTTTCTCCCCTATCATTTTGCTTTCACCATAAAGAGTAGACGGTTTATAATCCGTGTCATGTTTGGGTATATAGCCCATCTCACAAACAAGTAAAGTCGATGTAAATATTGCCCTTTGAACAGATGGAGTAGCCTTTAGCGCTTCTATCATATTCCTAACCCCTGTGGTATTTTCCGCGTAACAAGCAATATTGGCTCGCGTTAAACCGGTTTTTGCAGCTAAATGGACTACAAGTCCGGGCTTGAATTCTTGAATTTCTTTTTTCAAATTTTCGACATCTAAAATATCACATTTGTGCCAGTACTTATTATGAGCGATCTCCTTAGGCTCTTTGATGTCTAAATTTAAAATATCAGTATAGCCTTCTTTAATAAGAAGGTTCAACATGTTTGTGCCAATAAAACCAGAGCCGCCTGTAACTAAAACTTTCATGATAAGCTCCTTCTGTTTTTTGCTGTATTATTGCATGTTTCCTCAAATACTTTTAATGTTTGCCTTGCGGTTTCTTCCCAATTAAAGAATTTTACTCTTTCCTTTCCCTTCTCAATTAATTCATTTTTTATCTCATCAGAACTCAATACTATTGATATTTTTTCTGCAATATCATTAACATTTAAAGGATCAAAACATAAAACCGCATCCCCTCCAATTTCTGGTAATGCTGTTATATTAGAACAAACTACAGGAATACCAAATGACATTGCTTCCAAAAGGGGCAAGCCAAAACCCTCATAAGTTGAAGGAAAAACGAACAATTCAGCCTTTTTGTATAGATGATAAAGATCATGATTGTCAACCCAGCCCGTAAGAAATATTTCTGATTCCAGATTCTCAGATTTAATTTTTGCCATTAATTCATTATGCTGTCTTCCAGGTATGCCTGAAATTACAAGTTTACAACTAAAACCCTTATTCTTTCTCAATATCTTAAATGCAGCTATAAGATTTATATAGTTTTTGTGCTGATGTGTCCTTCCAACCGTCAATATATACTTACCCTCTATTTTCTTTAGAAGAGGATATTCCTTGCCATTAAAATCAACATTTAAATCTAATATATTCCCTCTCCCCAAATATACAGCTTTTATCTTTGCACTACTGGCTTTGGTATATTTTACGATTTCTGTTTTTGTGTATTCAGAAATTGAAATAATTTTATCCGCTTTAATAGCAGATAATAAGATGAGGTATTTCAGGAACAAATATTCAATCCTTGAAAAACATTCACCAAAATGAGCCCAATATATATCACAGATATTTAAAACCAACTTACTTGGAAGCCATAATACTGGAGAAATATTTGTCGGGGAAAACAATAAGTCAATTTTATGTTTCTTAACATAAAATGGTAAAAATAGCTGCTCCCATATTATTCTAAATAATAAGCGTTTTTTTGATGCTGGACAAAATATTTTTATAAAATTATTGTCACCAGGGAATAAGTGGTGGTTGGTGTCATTTACAAATAAAAAATATTGATTCTTTTTATCAATGATGCTTAAATGCTTTATTAAATTTACTAAATATGTTTCTCCCCCACCGCTTACTCCAGGGAAAATACTCAAAGCATTTATGCCAATAATCATATATTATGCCTTTCTTTTAAGATTATTATTGTTGCCATTTAAAATAGCAAACCAATACCAATGCAAATATTTTGGAAGCCATGCCCATAGCTTGAATCGAGACTTTTTTTCGCCAGTATCCCTCCATATGCAAGGAACTTCAATTATTTTATAACCGAAAACGAATGCCTTAACAATCAACTCAAGCCCCAATTCAAATCCACCTATACTCTCTATCATTATTTCATTTAAATATTTTTTCCTATACATTTTAAAACTATTGGTAACATCATGGGTAGGAACGCCAGTTAAATAATGGAGAGAAACTCCAGCAGCCCGTGAAAGGAGTTTTTTAAACCATGAACCCCCTATTTGTTTTCCCCCTTTCATGTATCTTGATCCACAAACAAGGTCGTAACCGCTATTAATCAATCGAAACATTTCATCAACATTAGTAAGGTCATCGGAAGAATCCGCCATCACAATAAGAATTGCTTCACTTTCAGAGTTTTCAAATCCAGTCCTAATAGCATTAATAAATCCGGATCTATATTTATTTTTTAATAAATGTATTTTTGTATTATTACTTATTAATTTCTTAACAGCAGGTATCGTATTATCTTTTTCATCGTCATAAACCACATAAACATTATTTGGCGTTTTAATCTTTTCCTTAATTTCACAGACAACATTTTTTATATTTTCGCCTTCATTATAAACTGGTATAACAATGCTCAACAAATCATCCATAATTTCTTTATTTACCTTCATATTTATAAATATCACAAGAGTCATTATCCATTTTTTTGGACATCACATTAATCCACTTGCAATCACTATTACATGTAAAAGTATGAACTTCATAAGGCTCAACAAGGAAAATTGATCCCTTATTAGCAAGAAACTCTTTAATGAGTTCTCCTTTTAGATCAACTACTTTAATACTGATATTTCCCTCTATAATGTAAAACAATTCCATAGCTTCTTTGTGATAATGGCCCCCTCGAATTTGCCCAGCCTGTGTTTCTATATAATTTACTTCTTGCCAATTACCAAAATTTACAATACCTAAAAACAAACCTCTGATACTTGCATTTTTTTTATATGCTTCAAAAATCTTCACAGGTTAAGCCTTTTCTTTATCTCTAGCAAAGCCTCTTCAGTTTTTGTCATTTCTATGCCAAACAATTCACATGTTCGTTTGTTAGATAACGACAAATCAGGGAAAAGAAATAAGTTCTCATCCTTGGTGTAAAGTTGTTTTTTTAACAATCCGGAATCAAAGCCAAAGACTTTAGCAAAAAACAACGCAAATTCATATCTGGAAAGAGCCTTACCACAAGCATGAAAAACATTTGTTCCATCATTGGAAAGTATTACTTTTTCAAGGATTTTCAGAAAATCATCCACATATGTTGGAGAATATCTTATATTTGAAAAACATTCAACGACTTGTCCTGAAGAAAGTTTTTGGCGCAAATAACAAAGAAAAGTTGCATTTGGGTCATATAATGCACTTAAGCGAACCGTAATGAATGATTCTTTAGCATTTTTTGCGCCTTCTATCTCTCCACTTAACTTGCTTTTACCATATACTGTCTTGGGGTTTGGCACATCATTTTCTGCATACCCTCCACACATTCCATCAAAAACATAATCTGTTGATATATATATGATTTTTGCCTTTCCAGCGAATACAGATGCAACATTTTTTATCGTATCACAATTAATCTGATAAGCTTCTTTAGGATTTGTTTCACAAAAGCTGATGTTTTTATTTCCAACCGCATGGATGACAATCTCGGGGTTAATGTTTTTTGATACATGCAAAAGCTCTTCATGATTTTTAAGATCACATTGAATCTGTCCATCTTCTTTGGGCAATAAATCTAAAGAGATTAATTCATCTCTTTCACAAAAATGATCTTTTATAATGTTTCCAACATATCCTGCAGCACCAGTTAATAATATTTTCATGATTTCCTCTATTGCAATTTCATTACAGCATAATTTCTTTCAAGATAAACAGATTTATATTTTTCTTCTAAAAATAGATACAATTCTCTTCCGTTTATCCTTGGATCGCGTCTCAAACTTTTAGGTGTATAAGGCGCAAACCAAGGTTCCAAATCAGAAGTATACCATGTTACAGCCAACCATTTCGCCCCCTTATTTTTCAGATAGACAATTTGCTTTAACATATCTTCATGATTATTATAATCCCCCCAGATTGCCCATCCTTTTCTATTCGCAAGATAAAATAAAGATGTATTATTGGAGCCTATGGCAACACCTCGATCATGGATATTTATTGAAATGATAAATTCTGAGGGAGCACTATTTTTTTCAACTGCCTTAGCCACTGACATCATTACATCATCATGTCTTAAAACAAAACCAGTTGCAAGCAAAAAACTAAATATAAATAGCGACATAAAAGTATAAAATACCATCTGTTTTCTATTAGAAACACAATATCCATAAAACAATATAAAACCGCGCGCCATAAATAAGGCGGTAATTGGCAAAAGCGCATAATAATAATAATATTGATCACTCACAGTAGGCACAATTATAAAATAAAACGGAATACCTGACAACAAAACAACATCTAAAAAAGTTGACTTTCTTAATCCTAATATAAAATATAGCAGCCCAGTTCCACACCATAAAAAACTTATGATTGTAAAAAATGGTTTGATGTAATAATCCAAATGAACAAAACGCGATAAATCTCCAATTAGAAACTTCGCATCATCAGCTCTTTGTGCAAAATCTGTAATCTTAAGCCTATAGAAATACCAGGCTATTAACGGGACAATCACAAAAATAAAAAATATTATCATTTCCTTTAATTTTGGAATTCTTATTTTCCCTTGGTCATAAGATAAGGCAAGAATCATAACAGGCAAATATGGGACAATAAGTGGTATTTTCAATAGACTAGCAAAAGAAAGATTTATAGAGAATAAAACAAAATATTTCATAAGTTTTTGTTTTCTCCATTCTAAAAGGCAATAAACAGAAATCAATAGGAACATCAAGCATAAGGCATCTGGCTGAAAGGCTGTTCTCATTAACATGCCTACAGGCGAAAATATAAAAAACATTGCACCAAGCAATGCGACAGAGCTTCCAAACAATTTATTTGATATCTTAAATAAATAGATTAAGCTTATAATGGAAGCAAGTAAACTAATAAATTTTCCCCAAAATATATTATGGTTAAATAATAGGAAAAATATTCCCACAATAAAATTGTATAAAGGAAATTCATTAACAGTCATAAGCTTATCTTTGCCTTGTAAATTAATATATAACCCATTAATTGCAAAATGGTTGTTTACATAATTATCCGTGAGCATGGCAGTTTGTGTTTGGCGCCACATAGTTCGAGTAATTGGAGGGGAAAACAAATCGTACAAAGAAATAAATATAAGAATCCCAATTAATGCGCATAAAACATACTTCGAATTAAATATTTCATATTTTTTAATCATCATAATTCTAATTCTTGATCTAACATAATTTGCTTGCTTCTGACAAACAAGTTCTTTTTTGAAAAGTAATACATCCAAAAAAAGAAGAAAAGACCCTCCTCAAAATAATGCCCAACTCGCATTAAATGAAGCAAGAATAGAACCAATATACCATTGTTGATTGCCCATGAATAGTTATCGTTATCCTTGTTCTTTGATATATAAAACCTAATAAGAAATATAAAAACCAGAGAAATCCCAAGTAAGCCAGTTTCAGATAATAACCGCAAAAACAATGAATTAGCATCCTCTACGCTAACCTCACTAATAATACTATCTCCGCCTATAATATTCCCAATATATTTATGGTAAGACAACTCATGCGATCCAAGTCCGGAACCAAATATTGGATTCACACTAAAACTTTTAAATGCAACCATAGCATTGCTAAAGAAGGCAAACGAGCTTACATTGATTGCGCCAACGCTTAAAGACCTTTGCCCAGAAATAAAACCAATAGAATCATCTATACGCCTTTTTACTTCAGAAATACTATTATAAATTAAAAAGCTAGAAACTAAGATAATTACAATGCTTATAAATAAATATTTAACATTTCTATTATTAATTAACAATAATAAGAAGGAAATCCCCACCCCAAAAAAGCCAACTGTAGAAAAAGTTAAAATCACGGACAAAATAATAGCTAAGCTTTTCCAATTACTTATAAATCGCACACTATTCCCAAATATACTTGTTAAAGAAACAAAAAATGCTGGCATCATGAGAACTGCATAACCTGATGGCTCACGCATGATAGAGTTAGTACGCAATAAGAATGAATTCCCTGTCGCTAATCGCCAACCCGGTATAATGCCGTTAAAAAAATCATATCCTCTTTCAAAATGAATTAAAAAACTTACTTCTTGAAATATGCCAATCGCTCCCACGACTAAAGCAATATTCAAATATATGTTAAACAACTTTCCAACCTCAAATTTATTAAATTTTAATAAAAGATAAAAAACTACCGCATTAAGCAGTATCCCCATCATTTGTTTGCTAACAAGCACAGCAGTATCATTCCCTTGAAAAACATTATAGAAGGAGGTTAGAATGATGATGAAAAAAATGAAAATAAAAACATTGTTAATGGAAATCATTTTTGATTTCATTAACCAATAAAGCAATACAATTAAAATAGCTATATAAGAAAATCTGAGTTCAAACATTGTATTGGCAGAATAAATCCATCCGCTCATAAAAGCCGTAAATATTAAAAGATAGTTTATTGAGTTCTGTGCGGATATTTTTAAATTATTCATTACTTCTTAGATTTTTTTACAATATCAGAAAAAGGCAAACAAGAAATCACGTTCATAACTTCTTCAATCGAAATAGTCTCCATACAATTTATATGCGGACATCCACAGATGTTCCCTTGCAATTTGCAAGGAGAACAAGCAACTTTCACTCTTATGATCATATTTGGTTTAGGCGAACCCCATTTTTTATAATTGCCCGAACTGAAAAGTGCAACCGTTCGCACGCCTAAAGCTACGGCTAAGTGCATAGGGCCGGTATCATTAGAAATAAAGCAATTGCACTGTGATATTTTGCCAACCAATTCAATAATATCATTTCCTATCCATACTTTCGCTGTCTTTTTCATAAAACTAACCACATTATTAACAACAACAGCATCTTTTTCTCCACCCAAAATAATTGGATCTCCTAAGTTATTTTCAATAATTGCATCTGCTAATTCCGCATATTTTTGTGCGGGCCATCTTCTCTGTCTTTGTGGGGCGCCAGGGAAGATGCCTATCATATGAATATTTTTATCTTCATCATGTTTTTGCTTATTATCTATGCTGTTAAATCCGGGATCAATTATGCTATATCCTAATATATCTAGAAGCCGAAGAAGCCTATCTTTTTCATAAACGTCAAAACGGATATCCCAGCGTTGAACTATTCTCTTATCAAGAAAGATTCCATTCCCTGCATAATTAAATCCTATAATCATTCTTGCTCCTGATGCATAAAGCAAATACAAAGAATCGATGTGCCCTTTTAGGTCAATAGCAAGATCAAATTTTTCATGCCTAATTATTTTAATTACTTTTAGGCATTCCTTTAAGAATTTTAGAAATTGATTGTTTGCATAACGAGCATATATGAAATGGTCGTGGAAAATAACATTATCAATGAATGGAATGATCTTTAGTATCTCGCTGTTTTCATTTAAAGTTATCAACGTAATTTCTGAATTTGGATTGTTCAATTTTAAGTTTTTCAAAAGCGGTATCATATGAATTAAATCGCCAAAATGGCCAAATTGGAAAATGGCTATTTTATTGTAGTGTTTACTATTTTTCGTATTGAATATTGTCCTAAACAATTTTCTAAATAAGCCATAAAACATCGCAGGGATGCAAACAACCGCATAAAACATTAATTTTAATATTATATTTTTTTTCATTACACTATTGTGGCACGAGGTCGAAAAATTTTATACCTTATCTTTATATTTTACTAAATACTTTTCTATTGATTCCCTCAATCTTATAACAAGCCCATTATTATTTACCAAACTTGAATCGCCATTTAAGATTTCATCCAATGAACTGATTAATTAATTAATTAATTGATTGATTGATTGTTCTTATTTAAATGTTCATTATCAAAGCTTAATTATATTCTTATATTTATTCAAATATTTCGCAGCATTTATCATATCAATAAGCACCTTTGAATTATCCGCTATCATTTTCAAATTAAATTTGTCATGATTGACTAATATCGCAACGGCATCAGCTTTTTTTAGATTTGCTTTAGTTAATGGAATAAAATGAATATCCCCTTTTAAATCATACTCCTTTGCTGCTGCCTCATAGTGATTAACATATGGGTCAAAGCCCCACACCTTTGCCCCTTTATTTAAAAGAAGTTTAATTATTTCAAAAGAAGGAGAATTCCTAATATCATCTATATTTTTTTTGAAAGTTAATCCAAGAATAAAGACAGTTGCGTTCTTAAGTGATTTGTTTTGTAAATTTAATGCCTCTCCAATTTTTTCAACAGCATAATACGGCATATTTTGATTCACTTCGGCCGCTAGTTCTATGAAATTTGCAAAGAAGTTATATTCTCTTGCCTTCCAAGATAAATAGTATGGATCAACAGGAATACAATGTCCACCAACTCCAGGTCCTGGATAAAATGGGAGGAAGCCAAAAGGTTTTGTTGCCGCAGCGTCAATTACTTCCCAAAAATCTATTCCCATCCTATTAGATAAGATCAGCAACTCATTAACCAACGCAATGTTTACACTCCGAAAAATATTTTCAAGCAGTTTGCACATTTCCGCAGATCTTGGGCACGAAACAACATGAATATTTTTCTCATCTATTATCAAAGAAAATACTCTTTTTGTTAAATCCGCGCACTTTAAAGTTAACCCTCCCACAATTTTAGGAGTATTTTTAACATTAAACTTCTTATTGCCAGGATCAATTCTTTCTGGGGAAAATGCAATATAAAAATCCTTTCCAGCTTTCAATCCGCTTTGTTCAAGAATAGGAATAATATCCTCATCTGTTGTCCCTGGGTATGTTGTGCTTTGCAATACTATAAGTTTTTCCTTGCTCAAATAGCTTGAAATGGATTTAGCCGCATTTATCATAAAAGAAATGTCAGGAGCTTTTGCTTTATTAAACGGAGTGGGCACACAAACAAAAACCACATCTATGCTCGCAATAGCCTTAAAATCATTTGTAGCAGTAAATTTACTTTTTTCCACTAAATGCTTAATCAATTGGCTGTCAATATCTTGGATGTAACTTTTACCAGCATTTAACATTGATACTTTTTGACCATTGATATCTATTCCTATGGTTTCAATTCCTGATTTTGCAAACTCAATTGCGAGAGGCAATCCAACATAACCCAAGCCAATTATTCCAACTTTTAGCCTTTTATTCTTGATTTTATCTAATAATTTCATTTTTTTCTGCCTTTCTATAATTATTTTTACACCATATTATGGTATTATTTAACCCTTCTTCAAGTGATACCTTGGGATAAAACCCCAACATATTTCTTGCTTTATCTATACTTGGCTTTCTATGCTTAGTATCTTCAAAATTCTTGCCATAATACGCTTGAGGATCAATACAAGCAATCTCTGAATTAGATTTTAACTTTTTTTTGATCAATTTTGCTAATTCTAATATAGATAATTCCACATCATTTCCAATATTAAACACTTCTCCAATAGCTTCATTTTTTTCCATTGCAGCAATAGTTCCTGAAATTGTATCTGCAATATAAGTAAAACAACGTGTTTGATCTCCACTCCCATGTACCGTTATAGGTGCTCCTTTTAACCCCTGTCTTATAAATTGTGCAATAACGCTACCATAACCTTTTGAGTCTATCCTTGAACCATATGAATTAAAATAGCGAACGATAGAAACTTGGAGCCCTTTATCGAAATAGGCAAAAGCTAAATGTTCATCAATTGCTTTGGCTGTGGAATAGCTCCACCTATGGATTTTGGTGGAACCCAAGATTCTGTCATCATCTTCAGAAAATGGTGTCTTGGCAGATTTTCCATATATTTCAGATGTAGAAGCAATTACAATTCTTTTGTTATATTTAAAAGCATGTTTTAAAAGGTTCTCCGTACCTTTTACATTTGTCAAAATCCCCTCAAGGGGATTTTGAAGAATATTTTTTACTCCGACAGCAGCCGCAAGATGATAAACTCGTTCGCTTTCCTTTACTAATTTCTCAACCAATTCTTCATTTAATATGTCGCCTTTTATAAATTTAAAATTACTATTATCTAAGTTATGATTTATATTTTCCATTTTACCAGTGGAAAGATTATCAATAACAGTTACAAAATCGCCAGAATTAAGCAAAAAATCAACAAGATTAGAACCAATATAGCCAGCCCCTCCTGTCACTAAAATATTTTTCATCTTTTCTCCTTAAACATTGGTTTAATCTTTTCATTGTGTATATATTCAATAAACCCTTTAATTATACCCCTAAAAACAGCAGCATACTGGAATCTTTTATTCTTATTCATTAATGATTTTGGGGAAATAATATTTTGTAAAGATCGAATAAAGCTTTTCAATACTGTTCTAGAAAAAAAGAATAAATAGACAATTGAATAAGCTTTATCTGAAAATATTTGCTTTGCAAACATTGCACCTGAAGCATAAGCATATCTAAAAACCTTATTAGGGGCAGTTTCTATTAAAACAGGATGAAAAACAACTAAATCCGGCAAATACAATATCTTCTCGCCAGATTGTATCAGTCTAAAAAATAGATCGCTTTCTTCTGCGGTAAAATATTGAGCTCCAGGTCCAAACTTTTCATCAAATAAACCAATTTTCTCGAAAATTTCTTTTTTTATCACAACGGCGCTAGCCATGAAGTAATAATAATCCATTCGTTTCAAATATTTTTTATTATTATCACGAAAAACATCAGTATACGGAGTTTGATCCAAAATATTTAAAATTTTCCCACAAAAAACTTGCGCCAAACTATCAGAAAGATGAGTCAAAAGTATTGCCAAAAAGTCATATTTTATGACTGCATCATCATCTACAAAAATCAAATAATCTCCCGTACTTTTTTGGCATCCATAATTTCTCGCCTTGGAAGCTCCCATTTCTTTGATAGTATGAAAGAATACCAATTCAGAAAATTCTGTCTTAATATGCTGACTTCCATCCACGCCGCCATTAAATACTACCACTATTTCAATCTCGATAGATTTCACATATTTATGAGCTTTTTCGATTGAAACAATACAGCTTTGTAAATCACTAATTCTATCAGTACATGGGACTACAAACGAATATTTCATAACTTAGGCTCCTCATTCTTTTGTTTTGCATACATTTCCACTCCAAAATATTTCCTATAATAAATAGTTTCATTTTCTTTATTTGCAAAATTATTATAATTGTTTATTGTGAACCTATTTGAGCAAATTTCTTCATATGAAGGGACTTGAACCTTTGATCGCTTTTCTTTTATAGCCTTACTTATTAAGTGATGACGCTCAATTGTAGTTTTTGCCATTGAGCGCATCCAGTTAAAGTTTACAATAGTTAGCATTAATATTATAAATACTATTAAAAATGCTCCTATATAGCTATTTTCTATCCTTAGTAATAAATTTTTATCTTTATCTATCCAATAAATAAGAACATTTTTAAAAATGACTATGGTAAACCATAAAACAAAAAGCAAGGTTCCCCATACTCCCATATAAGGAAATACGCTCCAGATAAAGATAAGAAATAACAAGAAAAATATATCTATAGCATTATTTTTCATAAAAAAATCGAACCGAAAACTATTGCCATCAATATAACGATATGAAAAATAGATGAAAAATAAAACAACCAATATTAACAAAAAGGAAATATATTCTACCCCTGCCAACATCCTAAAATTAGTTGCTATATTCCCATATAATTTGTTTGAAAAAGAATTTGCCATTGGAACACTATCATGAGAATTAATTAATCTAATGAAATTCCCAGGAGCAGTGATACAAGCAATAGTTCCAAATAACAATCCCGTATGGCAAAAAATGCGATTTAATGGGAGCTTACTTTGTATTATTTCTTTTAAAGTTAAAAATACAACTAAAGTTAAAAATACAAAACTATACACTTCATGGGTAAATCCAGCAAAAAATCCCAAAATATTAAAGACTATTACGATAAGAATATTAATTTTAATTTTATTTTTACCAAATTGAAATACTTTTTGAAACATAAAATAATAAGCAATTAACAATATTAAGGATATTACATAAATCGAAGTCATTGTCCACATTAGTAAAAAAGAAATGCTAGGATTAAAATAAAATATTATTAGAAATAACAGCAATAGAATCATTGGGTGGTTTAACGCCTCACGAAAACTGCCAGATATAATAGCCATTGTTAATACTATTAGAAACATGAAGCATAATCCAGCAATGCTCGCAATAAATACTTGGCCAAAAATACTTAATAAAGGTATTAATGCAAACCCCATAATTCGCCCGCCATTAAAGTTATAAATACCCTTCATGCTTTCAATTAATAATGGGACATTTGTTACTTGTTTCCCAATTTCACCATTATTATCATCAAGGTAAAGTTTATGGCCATTTGTAAATTGATAAAGCACATCATCTCCAAGAGGTTGCCTGTAATAACTAATAAAAAGAACAAATGCAAATATAAATATTAATACTGTTAAGCTTAATATGTATTTTATAGCTAGAGGCTGGGGAGTAAAGATTCTATTCAATAATAATTTATTTATTTTACTCTTATCAAACCATGCAGTAAGAATACAGAATATTAAACCGAATATTCCAATTGCGATAAATTTTTGAGCGTATCCCTTTATTTTAACACTCCAAGGTTGCTCTTTTGAAATGCCATTGACTATCGTTTCCAACGGAATATTTTTTATTTCCGAAATGCGCTGCAATGCGCCGTTTAACATTGCTTGGCTAGCTAGCAATAAAATCCCCATCATCATTACAGATAAAAACAATAGGCATAAAAACGATAAAATTACTTTTGCCTTTGAATTGAAAAATTTCATTTGCTATCATTCTCAATATTTAAAACATTATAAGCACACAAACTATACGTCATATTTTCTTCCTACATATTGCCAAGATAGATAAACCTGGCAAGAAAACTGAAAATCTACTTAAAATTTTATTAACTGAAAAATCAATATTAAGAATAATATTGATTGAACGAGTAATAAAAGAGCTTTCATTATAACGCCATAAGCCTATTCCAGTACTTTTTTTGTTTTTCATGAAAATTCTTTCAAGCAAGCAATAAATACCTTTCAATATAAACAATATACTATAAAAATAGTAGCTATTTTCAACAAGAATCCCATTATTTTCCAACAACATAAGTAATTGTTTTTTGCTATAACGCCTATAATGTTTTAAAAATACATCATGAGATGAAAATAAGAATTGCATTGCGGGAACTGTTATCACCAATTTTCCATTTGACTTTAATTTTCCAAGTGCTATTTCTAAAAAACTCTTTTCATCTTCAATATGCTCAAGAACATCCATCATTATTAAACAATCAACGCTATTATTTTCAAGCAAAGAAATATCATTTAAGCAAATAATTCCATCTTTTTCTGATTTTTTATTTTCATATTTATTATCAATTGCAAATACTATTCCGTTAGTAATTGTAGGCAATTTTGAAGTGAAAAATTCATCCCCAGAGCCAATATCTGCATAAATGGCATCTTTATCATTATTCTTTAATAATTTCAATATATTTTGACATCTGGATAACTCCCAAGGATGTCTCATTGGATTATCTGTTTTTTCTATTAGATCCACTATGATTTCCCTTTTTCAATATTATTATCAAATGACTTCTCTTTTGCCAAATATATAGGTCGTTTTTTTACTTCCGCATAAGTTTTTGACATATACTCACCAAGAAGACCTATGCTTAAAAGTTGAATGCCACCCATAAACAATATAATTGCTATTGTCGATGGCCAGCCAGAGACAGGATCTCCAAAAGCAATTGTGCGTACAATAATAGTAATTATGAATATAAATGAAAAAAATGATGCTACAAGCCCCAACCATGAAGAAATTAATAAAGGCTTAGATGAAAAAGAAGTAATTCCAGAAATTGAATATACAAATAATTGCCACAGAGACCACTTTGTTTGCCCTGCCGCCCGTTCCACATTTTCATACGATATATATTTAGTTTTAAAACCAACCCAGGAAAAAATACCTTTTGAAAATCTATTATACTCTGACATTTGTAAAACTGCATTTACTACCTGCCTAGTCATTAGCCTGAAATCTCTCACCCCATCAATAATCGGGACATCAGAAAGCTTATTCATAAGGCGATAAAACATTTTTGTAAAAAAAGACCTCAAAATTGGCTCTTTTTTTCTGGTCGCTCTTCTTGCAATAACAACATCATATCCGTCTTCCATAATATTTTTATACATTATTTTTAATAATTCAGGAGGATCCTGCAAATCAACATCAATAACCGCAATAAAATCGCCCTTTGCATTTTGCAAGCCTGCAAAAATAGCAGCTTCTTTGCCAAAGTTTCTTGAAAAAGAAATATAATTTACCCGATCATCATATTTTTTCATGCTTTTTAGCAATTGCAACGTATTATCTTGCGACCCATCATCAATAAACAAAAAAATACAATGAAGATCAATCAATTGCTTTGTAACTCTATTTATTTCACTATAAAAATGCGATAAAACCTCTTGCTCATTGTAGCATGGAACTATTATTACTAATTCTTGCCTGATAGACATCTAAATCTCCTTTTTAGCAAACAAATTCCTTCTTAATTGATAAAACCCAAATGAAACTTTTCTAGGCAACAAAAAAAACAGGAGAAGTAATAAATTGGAAATATTATTTTTCAATTGAAAAGCTTTTTTTGCGTTTTCCAAATATATTTCATTTCCAGCTACAAATTGAAGACAAGATAAATGATGCAATATGCTTGACAACTTTTGCCTATTAACCTTATCAGAAAACCCATAAGACAAGAAATATTTATTATAATGATCCAATGATTTTTCAACATAAGCCAATTCATTCCCTGAAGTAGAAGAATCATATTTACGGTAATAGGCTAAACATTCTTCTATGTAATAACATGAATATTTTGGATACATTCTTAACCATAAATCATAATCTTCACGTGCTTTTAAATCTATATCTTCTTTAAACCCTCCCATACTTACAAAAACAGATCTTTTCATTAATACAGTCGACTGAATAACTTTAATTTCTGGTAAAAAATCTCTATCATTAAAATATCCACTTTTCAGTTTCTTTATAAGAGGTGTGTTTGTTTTTTTATCATTCAATATAAAAATTGCATTAGTTGAAACTAATGCAATTTTGGAATCTTTTTTAATAACTGCAATTTGTTTTTCTAGTTTGTTTTTAATCCACAAATCATCATGATCTAAAAAAGCAATATATTCTCCATTTGATAATTCAACGCCTTTATTTCTTGGCTTAGCCGGCAATCCAGAGTTAGTTTGATAATAATATTTCAAACGATTATCTTTTATTGATTTTACAATCTCAGAAGTATTATCAGTGGAACCATCATCAACAAATATTATCTCAAAATTGGAATAAGTTTGGGCAATAACTGATTCAATTGTCTCTCTAATTAAATCCGCTTTATTATAAGCAGGAATAACAACGCTTATTAAAGGCTTCATTTCTGAGTTGACCTCATTTTTTCAAGGCCTTCAAACAATGTCAATGGCTTTATTTTTAATATTTTTTCCATTTTTGCGGTATTATAAGATGTGTCCTTTGGCCTTGGCACCAATTCATTGAAATATCCTTGCTTAACAGGAATAACAAGCTCTTTATTAAGATTGAATATTTCAGCAACTGCTACAACAAGCTCATAAATACTGACTCTTTCTCTACCAGCAAGATTAAAAATGCCATATTGATTGCTATTAATCATCTTCCATATTGCGTTGGCACAACTACCAGAAAAAAGAGGATTCGAATAAACATCGTCATAAACAAATACTTTTTCATTTTTAATTAATTTTGACAGTGCAATTGTCACAATATTTTGCCTTTCAAAAGAATGATTCCAACCATACATCAGAATTGGACGGACGATAGCAAAAGGGATCTCTGTTTTTTTAACAACTTCTTCGCCTTGTAATTTTGTCTGCCCATAATAATTCTTTGGTTCAGCATGGTCATCTTCACTGTAAGGCGCATTTTCGCCATCATAAATGCCATTCGAAGATATATGTATCAAAGTCGAATTATATCTTTCGCATAAAGAGAGAATATTCTTTACGCCATTTACATTTACTTCCAATGTGATTCCTCTATTATTGTGAGCAAAATCTGGGCTGCCTATGCTTGCTGTGTGGATAACCACATTTGGACGAAAATCATTGAAAAGACTTTCATATCCGCTTTTATCTCGAATGTCCAACATCAGATATTTTACCTGTCCGTGACTTTCAGCAACATAATTTCCAGTATAAGTAGCCATTATCTCATCGCCATCATCATTTTTTTCAATTAATGCTTTACCTAAAAGCCCTGTGCCTCCTGTAATTAAGACTTTATTTTGCATGCTTTTTCCCATATATTAATATTTTTCTTAAAAATGGCAGTATTTTACTAAGAATAAACAACTTTTTCAGTTTTTTAAATCTTTTTACTCCAACCGTGCGATAAATACAGGTAGTTAATATAAATATTATCTGATCATAACCCGGCATACCAAACTCATTTTTTAATCTCTTAAAAGACAGTAAAGATTGCACAAATGCAATTTTCCATCCCATCTCTAGGATTGCTTCACGAATAGCAAGAAAATAAAACTGTTTCTTAAAAGTATTCAATTTAACATTAGTAACTTTACTCAAAGATACAGTTGCAAGAAAATCATCAATAAACAATGAAACGAATTCTTTCTCATCCGCAGTTCCTGTCCTTTGCTTTAAAATTTTTTCCCTGACAATAATATTTTTGATACCTATATTAGCAAGCTTATCCGCTATTTTAAGAAAGATATGGACATGCAACCATTTTCTCCCTAAACAGGCGGGATTTATCATTTTGGGCATATAATATTTAGCATTAATAATATTTGACGACATCAAAGTCGCTTTATGCAGTACCTGATCACAATAGGTTTGCTGATCGACCAGCTCATAAGAAATGGAACGATTCATTCGCGGAAATTCATTTGGTGTTCCCTCTTGAAGCTCAGAATCAAGATACATCATGCCAAAATCAGGATGTTTTAAAATTATTGCAATAATTTCTTTTAAATATCTAACATCCAAAAGATCATCATCGCCCATTAGCCATATATATTGGCTCGCATCATACTTAAAAATTTTAAGGATATTTAAATCAAAGCCTTCATTCCTGTCATTACAAAAATATTTTAAATTATTATTGTGTTGATATTTTTTAAGTATGGCCAATGTCCCATCTGTTGAACCATTATCAAAAATCAATATGTTAATTTCTTGACTTTGACAAGGAAACACAATTTCAGAAAGCAAGCGATCTAAATATTTTGCCCTATTGTAGGTAGGGATGCAGATCGACAGCAAAGGTTTATTTTTATTCATATATTTATCATGTCAATCCTTTAAAATTAACTTTTTCATAAAACTTATATCAAAAGGTGTTTTAATGTAATCATTGAAAACAGAAGAATCAATTTTTATTTTGTTTTTCAAGATATATAGCAACTCTGCCTCATTCTTTGCTACAGGCACACGCGAATCAGAACCATCAAATGGATTAACTAAACGATACTTAGATCCCCAGGCATAATCATTAACTGACGGCTCATAAACTATATAATTTATCCCGCAATAGATCGATTCCAATATCGATGTTGAAGAATTTCCAATAACAAGGCTTGATTGATTAAACAAATTCTTTAAAGGCTTTATTTCTATTTTATAAAAATCATTATCTATATATCCTTTGTACCATTCTGTATTTTCAGATGGATGAAGTTTAAGTGTAACATATTTTACACCAAGTTTTTCAAGTGTTTTTTGTATTGAGTAAAGATAAAGGATTGAAATCCCTCTATCAAACAAATTAACCCCCATTGAATCACAATGCCAAGAAATTGATGGATATCCTAAAACCAAAATGTTTCCAAGATCAAATTTCAAATCTTTCAGGTTAAATTCTTTATAATACGGATGGCCAGAAACAAATACTTTCTTACTATCTACTCCAGCATTAATATAATTTTCTTTTATTTTTTCTCCCCAAACCACAAGATAATTAGATCTATTATCATTAATATTTTCATAATGCTGAGTCAATCCATGCAACAGAATAAAGCTTGGCCTATTCATTTTTCGAAATATTTTTATATTCCAATTTTCAAAGAACGGCATATCCGCGTGCACACATAAAGCCTTGAAATCATTCTTAATATAAAAGCGTTTTAAAATCTCTTCAGCCTCAATGATTTTATTTAAGAATTCTGGGCCAATAATTTCATTGAAGTTTTTTGCCATCAAAAAACTTTTTAGATAATTTATTATTTTCTTTATATGTTTTGGAGGATATCCTCTGACAAATTGTCTAATCCATGGCGGCAAAAAGACGTTAAATCCTATATTTTCAAGTTCATCATTATATGTAAAATAAGCAAATGAAAGTAGTTTAGGTTTATCATTTACAGGGTATGCCTTAAAAAGACCTTTGCAATATCTTAAAATATCCTTTAGATTTTCTTTAATTGTTTCAATCTTTGGTTCATTTTTGCATTCTTCTGAAGGGCCTTTGAATTGATATCCATAGTGATAAATTCTACCGTCAAGCTGCCACTTTAGCGCATCAAGCAACTCTTTATCTATCGGGTAGTTTTCTTTTAAATAATCAATTAAGTAAAAGTTTTTCATTGTTTTCGAGAAATTTTAATAATAAATCTATTTTATCCATCATCCCATGAATAGGCACAGCTAAACATTTTTCATATTTAGGTTTAAAAGGATTGCCTGACCAATTAAAATGATAAATTTCTGTTTCAATATGATGTTTTAACATCAGCAATTTTTTAAATTCTAACATGATATCTATAGAAAACCCTTTTAATATAGGTGCAATGCCAGGACCAGCACCATTTTCAATTGCTTTCTTCATCCATAAAGGCCAAGAGCCTGATAATTTATTGTTCAGTAATTTTTCCGCGTTTTTCTGCCTTAGTAATTTTTCAATTTCAATAGCTTTTAAAATATTGTTATTGATAACCCATCTTTCCAAATCGGATATAATAGCCTTTATATTTTCTTTAAAAAAATAATTAAAAATCTTAGATTTTTGTTTTTTTTCTATTGTTTCCATTATTCGTAGATTTTTTTCAGATTCAATGTCTGGCGTAAAGCTGAGCAGCTTGCTATTATGTAAAGCAAGCCCTCCGCCTGAAAGCCCTAAAATTTTGGAAAAACTTACTATTTGGATAGAATTATACTTCAATTCATTTTTTGCATTAAAATGGGCTGAATCAACCATATCTTGAATAATGATAGTTTTTTTTGACCAATCCATTATCTGTTTTATCGCCTCATCTATAAATGGCCATCCCCACTGTTCATACAGCAATACTGCATCAACATGAATTTTGTGGCTTAACACTTCATACATTGGAATTGGAGTACAAACCCTTGCAATAGCATTAATTACGCATTGTGAACTCCATTCTGGGAAAGCAACGCGGTTCGACCTGCCTAGTCCAATATGATGCAATGAGTAACTTATGGCTTGCCGTCCACTTGGGAAAACGTACCTTAACTTAAATGGCTTATCACCTTCAATCAGTAGTTGATTTAAAGGCTGATTTCTCCATAATCCTATTTTTTTCTTATCACTATTTCCCATTTTAAATTGCTCAATCAGTTTTTATTATAAGAATATCTTCACGAGTATTGCCAAAAGGTAAGTTTTCTGGTTGGGAAAGAACGTAAGTAGAATATCCTTCTTTTTGATATTTTCTTACTATTTCTGCAACAAAATCATCATCAAATTCAACTAATTCATCATCTTTATCAAAACAACCTTGATTCCCAGAAGTTTCACTATTGACCAAGGCTTGCCATTCTTTTAAGAATTTTCTTCCACGATTAGAATTAATAAAACGATTTTTCAAGGATGAATTAGGAATATCTCCGAATAATGCCTTCCCTCCAGGAGAAAGAAGTCGCAAAGATTTATTGATAAATTCAAACACTTCATCGCGATTTTTAAGATAATGAAGTACGCTGTAACATAAGATTTTACTATATACATCATCAATGGCAACATCCAAAAAATTGCCAGGTATAAAATTAATATTTTCACCTTTGGGGAATCTTCTTTTTAATAGTTCAATACATGAAATATGATCAATTCCATCAATAGTATCAACTGCAAACGAAAGAGGAATTAATAAATTGCCTGCTCCACATCCTATTTCAAGTAAAGAATCATTAGATTTAAGATTAAGTTTTTTAATCACATCTGCAACAATATTTTTTTCTGATTCTTCCTGAACTTTAAGTCTTCCTGATATTTCTGTATAATTACTAAAGTTTTCTGCGATTCTTCCATAACTTTCAAAAGATTTTCTGCTCATTTTATTCCCCTCTTTGTTGTAATACTAGTGAGTTAAGATTGCTTAATATCTTTTCATGCATAAATTGCTTATCATAATATTTAATACCTCGGTGTACTGTAATTGTTTTCCCTCCAAATCCCCTTTTAAACAATGAAATATCAATATCCTTTTGATTTGGGTTGTCATATAGCTGTGAACTATATTGTTGCAAACCTATTTCATAACAAACAAAACCATTGTTTTTTAACCATTTTACTGTCTCCCATTGAATAATATGCGAAATTGGTACATCAACTTTTGCATCAGGATCATCAGAAGCAGAACCATAATATGCTGCATTTTTATAAGTAATTATTAATGAGAAACCGATATATATATTATTGTACTTTAATCCGCATAATACTCCATTTCCATCAAGAATCCATTTATACATCATATCAAATGTTACAAGAGGTCTAGTTATTCTTCCCGATGCTTTGTGATGAAGAAGTCGATAAAAATTAAATATATCTTTTGTAATATTATTTTTATCAAAGATATCAACCACATAAGCTTTTTCACCCCTTTTTATGTCATATTTGTGACCTTTTCGCACATCACGATTTAAGGTTTCATAAGATGAGGTTAAATCTAGAATTTGAGTATTAAGTGAATGATTAAAATAACCATATTTCATTAAATAATTAAAACTTAACTGCTTTAGACTCTGTGGATAATTTGCTAATGGCACAAAGCTAAAAGCTGCGCTTTTTACATTATTCTTACAAGCAAAATCATCAACAAAAGAAAAGATTAGCTTCCGTACCTTTTCTTTTCTTTCGTCAGAAATATCGGTTTTTAATGCGGGGTGAACCTCATATCCCCCCATAATAGAATTTGAAAAAATATTTATTTCATGATCATTGCAATTAACTTCTTCCAGAAGTAAAGGACAAATTGCCATAATTCCAACATCATCATAAACCATGAAAGATAATGATCGAACATTGTTTTCATGGTGGCATGCAATGGAAAATTCTAAATAATCCGTTGTATGCCAAAACCAGGCATCATCAGATTTTAAACAAAATTCATTCCAATCTTGGTATTTATCTTTTGTTAATGGAACTATTTTCATTCGTTTTTGTAATATTCCTCAGCTAAGATGCTAACAATTACACTATCCCAATATTTCCCATCCCAAAATACAGTTTGTCTCAAAACTCCTTCTTGTTTAAATCCACATTTTAAGGCCAGTTTTATTCCTCCTTGATTAAATGCCCATGCTTCCCCCCACAAACGGTTTAAATTGTACTCATCAAAACACTTTTTCTTTAAAAAATCATACACTCCTATCCCTAAAGCAACATCTGTGACTGAATTTGTTTTCTTCCCTAAATAATAAGAAATTTCTGCAGAACGATCCTTCCAGTTAATATGAGTTAACCCACATATTCCAACAGGCGCATCGTCCATCAAAACTATAAACATGTCATCTAATTTTGAAATGGAAATATGCTCAAACCAACGCATTTGATTTAACATATTCAAAAGCCTATATTCCCTAAAAAGCCTTCTTAACTGTTCTTCGTTACGCCAATCCCGCAGTAAAGCCAAATCTTCCTTTTCAACTTGTCGAAAGTTTGTTTTCACTTTTTATTCCTCCTAATAAATTATATCCCCCCATCAATATTAATTGATGCGCCATTTACATATTGTGATTTAATTAAAAATTCTATTGCATTAAAAATATCTATTGATTTTCCTAAGGTTTTTGACGGGACTTGTTGCAATAATTTTTTTTGCATCCCTTCATTCAGTTGATTGTATAATCCAACTTCAAAATGCCCTAAAATCAATATATTTGATGTAATATTAAATCTAGCATATTCTTTAGCTAAAACATTCGACATTCCTATCAATCCCATCTTACTTGCAGAGTATGCAATTGTCCCTGTATCCCCATCCACAGCACCACGGGAAGAAATATGAATTATTCTTCCCCATCTTTCCTGAATCATCTTAGAAAGTAATGCTTGTGTAAGAAGAAAATTTCCCTTTAAATTAACTCCCATTATTCGATCCCAATCAGATTCAGAACAATTTGCAGCCAAAGAATCAATCTTTAAGGCAGCAAAATGAATTAGTGTTACTTTAGAAATTTTATTCTTCCATTTATCAATAAAAATTTTAATATCTGACGGGCTTTCTAAATTTAATTGCTCATAAGTTAAATGCTCATCCGACGAAATCTGAGGCTTTGTTTTATTGTAAATGCCTATTACTTGATCAATATCTAAAAGAAAAGGCAATATTTCTCGACCAATTCCTCCTGAAGCACCAGTTAAAATAATCATATATTCATTCCCCACTCAATCAAGCAGGCTCCCCAGGAAAGACCCACTCCAAAACCAACAAGCATAACCAATTTTTTTTTCTTTAAATATCCTTGTTCTGACGCATCCTTTAAAGCTATTGGGATTGATGCAGAAACGGTGTTCCCTACATCCTTGTAATTAATAAATACCTTTTCTGACGAAAGATTTAAACGGCGTATTATATTATCTATCACTAACTTACTTGCCTGATGAAAAACAAATAAATCAATTTCTTCAATACTCTTTTCTGCCTTTTTCAGTAATTCATTAATACACCTTGGAACCACATCCATGGTAAACATAAAAACATTAGAACCATTCATAAATAATTTGCCTTCTTTTTCTCCGTCTTTAGCTTTTCGCATCCCACTTGATCGAACAATCAGATCACTGTAACCAGATCCATCTGTACCCATTTCAAATGGCCCCAAGGTATTCCTTTCGCCAACAGCCAAAAGTACAGCAGAAGCCCCATCACTAAACAATGGACGACATGTACGATCCGATTTATCAATATATTTAGTATAAGTCTCGCTACAAATTAATAAGCCTTTCTTAGCAATTTTTGATTCAATCAAAGATCCCCCAAGTGCCAAACCATAAATAAAACCCGAACATCCAAGATTGACATCAAAAGCAGCACATTCCTTTTTAATCCCTAGACGATCCTGCAAAATACAGGCTGAAGTTGGCAAAGCATAATCTGGAGATTGTGTGACTAAAATAAGAAAATCAATATCTTTTCTTATTCCATCATTTGTAATTATTTTTTTACCTGCAAGCTCAGCCATATCGGTAGCAGTTTGACCAGGCTCTGAAATATGACGAACAAAAACTCCTGTTTTCTTTTCAATTTCTTCAATACGCCAATCAGGATTATCGTTTTTAAGTACCTGCCCATCCTCTGTTTGAGGTGGAAGATAATATTCTATTGCCTTTATTTCTACCTTCATTATTTTTTACCAACAAACAATTAAACTAAAGAATTATCTTTTAGTAATTGAATAATCTTATTAACTGAATCAGCACTAGACATTTCCCTTATATTTGCGACCTTACCACCAAACCTTTTATCTAAAGCTACTAAAATGCTAAGATGTCCCAAAGAATCCCATTCTTCAACATTTTTAACTGAGCTATCAAAAGTTATCTTACCATCGCCCACATTTAATGCTTCTTGAATAATTTTTAACATTTCATTTTCTTTATTTCCCATTGTTTTCTATCCTCCTCTTTTAATTAATAATTATAAGCAATATAGACATCTGTATACCACAACACTAATCCAAATTTTTCGGTTATCTGTACACAGCCTTTTGCTTGCAAATTTCTCAATAATGGAATATGCTTCATCATTTCTTTTGGCAATGGCCATTCTTCATGCGCAACACGTTCAACATGTTTAAAGTTTCGTTGTGCAATGCTTTTTATCTTATCTACATTTGAAAAAGATATAATTGGGAAAAATAAGCGCCCACCTGGGGTTAAATAATTGGAAGCTTCTTCAATTACTTGAACTACTAAAGATGATCCGTCTAAACCAGAATTACATGGCACATTGGCAAACCAAGGAGAAATCTTTGCAATTTCATCAGATATACCAGAAACATCATCCACAATATAATCAAACTTTTCCCCTAACCAAGGATTAAATAAAGATCCAGTTTTAGCTACAATAGGACATTTGTATTTGCTAGCATTTTCTAACGTACAAACAACAGCTGCTTCACTTAGATCTGAAGCATAGAGTAATTCCTTAACTAAGCCTACTTGTTGCAAGGCAATTCCCATTACCCCACATCCGCATCCTAGGTCAAGCATTTTTTCCGGTTTATTGATTTTTTCTAGCACAGCTTTAAATAAAACTTTAGTAGTTCCAGTAGGGGTAAACACTCCTTCATCTATTTTCAAAGAAATCTCTTTTTTCTCATCTATTGCAAATTTATAAAATGTTTGTTCATTCATTTTTATTTCTCAATCATTTTCCAAGTTATCCACGCATCAGGATCAATCTGCCGCTTAGCTTTTTTGGAAATAACAGATTGCAAATATTTTGGTTTAATACCAAACCCAGGCCGCTTAATTATTAACATATTTTCATCAATCTTAGACCCCTTTGGAATTTTCATTTTAGCATGGATACTGCGCCTACCAATACAGAAGTTTTCCAACTCATGCGTTCTTGGCCCAGATTTATGCCCATTGCCCATTGCCATTTCTATATCGCGTATTTGGCTGACCATTTCTTTTAATTCCTTTGGCTCTATAGCAAAAGGGTGATCTGGACCTTTCATGCCTTTATCTAGAGTAAAATGTTTTTCAATTATTTTAGCTCCCATTGCAACGGCTGCCACAGGAACATGAAAGCCTAAAGTATGATCAGATAAACCCACTATAACATTAAATGCGTGCTTAATTGTTTGCATAGCTGATAAATTAATACTTTCAGGAGATGCGGGATAAGCAGAAACACACTGCAAAAAAACAATATTATGATTCCTCACATTCAAACACTCTAAATAAGCTTCATTTATTTCTTCCATCGTAGCCAGCCCAGTAGAGATAATCATTGGCTTCTTTTTCTTCGCAATATACTTAATTAATGGCAAATCAACTAGTTCAAAAGAGGAAATTTTATATAGATCTACATATGGTTCCAATTCATCTACTGCCTTTTGGTCAAAAGGTGTAGCAAAAAAAATAATTCTTTTTTTGTCACAATATTTTTTCAGCTCAGGTATCCAGATCCGTGGCGTTTCGATTTCTTTTATCATTTCCCAAAGATTGTTTTTGTAATGAGAATGTTTTGGAACATTTTTTGAATACAGTTTTTCAGCTGAATATATTTGAAATTTAACCGCATCAACCCCTGCTTTTGCAGCTTCATCGATCAAGCGCTTGGCTGTTTTTAGGCTTCTATTATGATTTGATCCAATCTCTGCAATGATAAAGCATGGCTGACCATCTCCTATACAATGATTACCGATTTTGATTTTATGGTTTCTCATTTACTCTAACCTTTTAAACCCAGCATGACAGACCAGTCCTTTTAAATCAGAAACAACTGAATCATTTTTCAATGATTCAGAAATAAAAGCAAGGGATTCATCTACTGCCATCAAATAACTATCAACACATTGTTCTGTATGAGAGAAAGAAGCATAAAAAGCATTAGTAGCTAGGAATCCTTTCTCAAGCATTAGTTGTGTAAATAGAGTTTTTAGATATAAATGATTATCATAATTGAAAGAAAAATGTCCCAAAGGATCTATTCCAGACACCGATATTTTCAAATGATATTTGTTTGCTAAATCACTCCACCCTTTCTTTATCTTACTTCCAACAATACTTAAATATCTTGGAACATCATTAGCTTTCATTTTCTTAATTGCAGCAATAGCAGCTGTTGGACCTATACGATCTGTCCAATATGTGCTACTAATGAATGTTTCTTGTGCTGCCTGCATTACATCACTTTTGCCAATAATAGCAGCCATAGGAAATCCATTACTTATCCCTTTAGCAAAGACTGCAATATCAGGGGAAATCCCATATTTTAAATGAGCTCCGCCAACATTCAATCTCCATCCAGAACTCACTTCATCACATATCATTACTATTTTCAACTCATCAGTAACTTTTCTTATTGTTTCAAGAAATCCAGGTTTTGGCTCATAATTTCGTATCGTCTCAACAACTACAGCCGCAATCTTGCCTTTGTTCTTATTGATTAAATCCAGAAACTGTTCAGTATTATTGTAAATAAAAGGTTTTGCCGTACCAAGTAATCCTCTAGGCACTCCCTTAGAAAATAGACCTTGCAAAAGATGCCCATCAAGTGCTTGGTCATCCGCTAAATTAGCTGACAAATACCAATCGTGCCATCCATGATAGCCACAAAACAAAATTATATCTTTTCCAGTAGCCGCTCTGGCAATACGCACTGCAATGCTCATTGCCTCTCCGCCACAGCGAGCGTATCTAACCATTTCCGCCCAAGGATGCAATTCGCATAATAGTTCTGCTAATTCGACTTCCTCTGGAGCATTGAGAGTACACATGTTGCCATTTGTTACTGCGCCATCTACTGCTAGATTGACATCATCATCTGAATATCCTAAAATACAAGACCCAATGCCCATATAGCTCATATCAATATACTTCTTGTTATCCAAATCCCATACTTCGCACCCTTTTGCTTTTGAATAATAAGCGGGCCAAAGATCGGGTAAAAACATTTCCGGTCTTTTCGAAAAAAGTTGTGTCCCACCAGGAATTATTTTTTTTGCTTTCTTATATAACTCTTGCGAAATCCCCATAAAGTAAAGTTACTCCTTATTTAATTCTAAACTATGCTTCAATTTATATATATCTATAAGATAATTATATACCATATTAATCTTTTCTTCTTGAAAAACTGAAAGGCTTGACTGTATTGCACAGATTTTTGAAAAATCTTCAAGAAAACAATTGATTTCATTGAAATTATCTAGACCATCAACACCAAATACAACCTTATCCACAAATTGATTAAGAAAAACAAAATTAGCACATAAAGATGCGATAGAAATGTTTTCTTGTTTAGAAAGTATATTCATTTTAATGATCTTATCCTTCAACATCAGTAAATTATCTTTTAAGTCTCCTGGATTCATAAATACTATCCCTTGTAAAAATATTGATCTTACATAAATTTCAATGCCTTTACTTTGTAAGATCGGGAAATATGGTTCAAACCTACGGTCAAAAATATTGTAAGGAACTTGGATTTGATCTAATTCAATCCCTTGCTGGAAAAGAGCTTCAAGCTCATCTGGGGAATAAATGGAAAACCCTATTTTTTTTGCCTTGCCTTCTGATTTCATCTCTTTCAATATTTCCCATATTTCAGGATTATTTGCATAGTACCGAAACCCATGAATCAATAATCCATAGAATGAATCTACACCTAATTCAACTAAAGAAGAAATCAAAAGCGGCTTAATCTTTAATCTCTCAACATTGCCTATCTTAGATATGATATTGAATTTTTTATTATATTTTTTTATAAATTTTCCTATAACGTTTTCGCTAGCCCCATACATAGAGGCAGTATCAAGAGTCTCAACTCCAAGCCTAAAAGCAGCTGCCAATATTTCAAAAACTTCTGTTTGAGGGACCTGACCTCTTTGATTATTAACTCCATAATCAAATCCGAATTGAGCCGTTCCTAAAACAATTTTATTCATTCCCATATTCGTCCATGCCCCCAGTCAACGCCAATTTCAGAAACCGGTTTGCGAATTATTTCATTTTTATCCCAATAATCTACTATATCTGAAATCTTTATTAAATTTTTATATCCTTGAAGGTCTTTATACACTTTCCTGCAAAACACTAAATCTTCAGGATAATCAACCGTAATTCTTATGTCTGATCTTCTAAGTTTATTTTCTGGAAGACGGATATTTAATTTAAATTGTTCTTTATTATCAAAAATATAGGCTGTTAATAGTTCCTTATGTCGATCAGAAGCATTCTTATAAGATTTTCTTAAGGCAGAAGTATTAATAATATGATATCCAGCACCATCCGGAAGGTGCGAAAAAAACGACAAATCAAATCTATCTTCTACATGCTGCTCATACAGTTTATCAATATGATCATAAAACAAAAATGGGGATTCGGTTGAATTTATAAACATAATTTCAACATTAAATTTATCTACTGCTTTTAACGTCCGGCCTAACATATCATTTTCTTCGCCAAAAACATACTTCCAATCATTTTTTTCTGCCAATTTAGCAAAAACATGGTTTTCTTTTCCATTTGCAATGGCTAAACACACCGAATCAATATGTTGAGATTGTTTAAGATAACTTACTAAATATTCTAAAATTGTTATTCTATTTTCAATGTCTAACAATTGCATTGGTTTCCCGTATAAACGTGTTCCTCCAACACGACAAGGTAAAATAGCTGTAAATTTTTTCTTATTCAAAATATTACTCCATAATATTTAGTCATTAGAATAATCCTTTCGATATTCCACCATCTATTTGAATTGTAGTTCCAGTTATTCCTGATGCCAGTTCGGAACACAAAAAAGCAACTAGAGCACCTAATTCTTCTGGCTTTTGATATCTTCCCAAAGGCATTGTTTTAATTGCCTCTTTTTCTATGTCTTCAATGGTTACACCTTTTTCTTTTGCCGCTACCTTCATTAATTCAATTGCACGATCAGTTTTAAATGCGCCTGGACAAATATTATTGATTGTAATATTATTTTTTATTAATTCTTTCGACAGAGTTTTTGCCAAACTTACTACCCCAGTTCGAAATACGTTTGATAAAACAAGTGTTTCGGCCGGCTCCTTGACTACCAATGAAGTTATATTGATAATTCTGCCCCATTTGTTTTTTTTCATATAAGGAATAACGCCTCTAGTCAGTCGAACTACATACATTAAAACATCGTTAAAAGCTTTCTCCCAATCTTTATCACTAAAATCAAAAAAAGTTCCAGGCAGTGGACCTCCTGAATTATTAACTAATATATCTATCTTACCAAATGTATCTATGGTTTCTTTAATTATTTTTTCATTATCATCTTTTGATGACATATCAACCTCTAAGGGCAATACCTTAACTCCAAGAGTTTCTATTAAGTGCGCAGTTTCTGCTAGAGATTGCTCACCATTAGCACAAAGAACTATGTGAACTCCTTCTTTAGCCAAGCTAATCGCACAACCTTTACCAAGCCCTTTACTAGATCCTCCAATTACTGCAACTTTATCTTTTAGTCCAAAATTCATAACTTCTCCTTTAAATCACTAAGATTAATTTGTTCATCGGGCATGATAGTGCGATTAGTAATTTTACCAATTACCATTTCATATTTTGAAGGATCAATACCTGCTCCAGGCCTTTTAAATTCAATATCTTCTCTGCTTATAACATTATTCGAGGCAATAACTCTTGAGGCGACAATGCTTCTTCTCATTATTGATCTATCAATGTTTTCTCCAGGAGCCAATATTTTATTTTTTACTTTGATGCTTTCTTTCATTTCTTTTGCAAATATTATCGCTTTTTTCATTTCATCTGGCTCGAGACAAACCTGCCAATCCGGGCCTTTTTCAGCCTTAGAAATAGCAATGTGCTTAGTCACAATATCAGCGCCAGCCGCAACTGCGGCCACAGGCATCCAAGCAAATGGAGTATGGTCTATAAAGCCAACAGGTACTTGGTATTTATTTTTAAGAACATTTATATAGCCCAAAGAGGTATGCCTTACTTGAACGCCCTCATCTCCACTTGCCATTGTATGCTGGCCATGTAAAAGAGCAAAATTACATCTTCCATTTTTTGAAATTCTATTTACAGCCCAATCAATTTCTTTTTCATCCGCCATTAATGTGCTAAGGCAAAAGAAAAGACCACTATTAGCCACAGCATCAAGAATGTCAGGATTGTTTATATCTGAAGCATTTATGTTAAATCCAAAACATCCTGCATTTACAAGCAGATCAATAATTTTACAGCTTAAAGGCGCTGCAATAAAATTTATTTCTTTGCTTTTAGCATATGCAACTAATTTTTTAATTTGAAGATCGGTGAATTCTCTATCTAAATAAGTTTTGAAATTAGGATTGTCTCTTACATAAAAATCATTTGCTCTGGCTAATTGAAATTCAATCGCATCAGCACCTGCAAAACAAGCAGCATCTATCATAGAAAGCGCTTTATCAAAGCTTCCAAGATTTGCTTGCCCCTCTTCAATTACAAAAAATAAATCATCTTTATATTGATTCATTACGCAACTACCTTTCTCATAATCTCAATAACTTTGTCAACAGCGTTATCCGTCATTTTTGGATAAAGCGGCAATGTTATAGTCCTATCATAATAGTCCTCAGCTTTAGGACACAAATGATCTTTATAACCTAAATTTTTATAATAAGGCTGATAATAAACAGGTATGTAATGCACATTAACGCCTATTCCCTCTTCACGTAGTTTTTTGAAAATAGCCTTTCTATCTCTTTTTACTCTGATATAATATAAATGCCAACTAGATTTTACATCTTGTTTTTCAACTGGCAAGATAATATCTTCTAAGCCATCAAATTCTTCGTTATATTTTTTTACTATCTCTCTTCTTCTTTCTATGAATTGCCCTAGTTTTTTAAGTTGACTAATTCCCAAAGCACACTGAAAATCGGTTATTCTATAGTTAAATCCCAAAAATTGCATTTCATAATACCAATCACCTTCATCACTGTTTATAATTTTATTTGGATCTCTTGTTATTCCATGGGTTCTAAACATCAATAATCTTTTATAATAATTTTCATTGTTGGTTAAAATCATACCCCCTTCACCAGTTGTGATATGTTTCACCGCATGAAAGCTTAAGACAGTCATATCAGAATATTTACAAGCGCCAATTTTAGAATCATTATATTCCGCACCCAAAGCATGGCAGGCATCTTCAATAATAATCAAATTATGTTTCTTCGCTATATCATGAATTTCTTCTAAATCACAGGGATGGCCAGCAAAATGGACAGGAATGATTGCTTTTGTTTTCGTCGTAATTTTTTTTGTAATTTCATTAGGGTCAATATTAATTGTATCCTCTTCAATATCTGCAAAAACAGGTTTTCCACCACAATATAAAACACAATTTGCTGAAGCAACAAAAGTAATTGGAGAGGTAATAACTTCATCTCCATGCTTAATTCCAGCAACAAAAGCGGCTGCATGAAGAGCCGCAGTCCCGCTACTCATAGCAACTGCATATTTAGTCCCGCAATATCGAGCTGTTTTATTCTCAAATTCTAAAACTTTAGACCCTTGGGTCAAATAGTCAGAACGTAAAGAATCCGCAACAATATCAACATCATCATCCAAAATCCATTGTTTAGCATACGGGATATATTTCATTGCTATTCTCTTATTATCTCCTCAAGCTGAGGAGCTGTAACCCATTTATCATTATTGTCACTGCCATATCTAAATCCATCGGCTACTGGTTTACCCTCTACATGATTACTTCTACCCCACCAATGAAATGCTGGTTGAATTACGTAACAATCATCAAGCTCAATAGTAGTTCTCGCATCATCTTCAGAAATCATTACTTCATGAAGTTTTTCTCCCGGCCTTATACCAACAATTTTGATTTTACAATGAGGAGCAACAGCTTTTGCTAAATCCACTATTTTCATGCTTGGAATTTTAGGAATAAATATTTCCCCACCAACCATCCTTTCAAAATTTTTAATTACAAATCTTGCCCCCTGATCAATAGTGATCCAAAACCTTGTCATATTAACATCGGTAATAGGAAGAACCCCAGTTTTGCTTCTTTCTCTAAAAAATGGGATAACACTTCCGCGACTTCCGATAACATTTCCATACCTAACAACAGAAAATCTTGGTTTTTCACCACTTGCATAATGGTTTCCAGCAATAAACAACTTATCGGAACAAAGTTTTGTTGCACCATATAAATTTATTGGGTTACAAGCTTTGTCGGTACTAAGGGCTATAACCTTTTCGATCCCTTGTTCAATAGCACAATCAATAACATTCATAGCACCCATAATATTAGTTCTTATAGCTTCAGAAGGGTTGTACTCCATTGCTGGGACTTGCTTTAGCGCCGCAGCGTGAATAATATAATCAACACCATGCATAGCACGATTTAATCTCTCTTTATCTCTTACATCACCGATAAAGAAGCGAAGCATGCCATATCTATTTGGAGCAAAATGCTCCTGCATTTCAAACTGTTTAAACTCATCTCGACTGTATATAATAACTTTCTTGGGAGTGTGTTCATCGCATATGATTTTTGTAAGTTTTTTACCGAGAGATCCTGTGCCCCCCGTAATTAGTATTACCTTATTATCAAAAACATCCATTTAATTTCTCCTTTTTAATATTTTTTTATCACTTCATCAATTATACAAATCAAATCTTTAACATAATCTGGGTTTTGAACAATATAATCTCTAGGATCAACTTCTTTATTTTTTACTTCGTCAACAAATTCATCAAAACTAATTTTGCTTGATAGATTATATTCCACGCCCGCATTCCTGTACGGATAGTTTAAATATACATTCCCAGACATATTAACAAATGCAAATTTCTTGCCGAAAGCAAATGCTTCATGACAAACACCGGAAAGCGAAGACATAACAAGTCTAGACTCTTTCACTGCTTCATAAACATTTTTTGTCTCTTTTGTCTTTTCAGAATATGTAGGAGGCAAATACTCTATCTTCTCAGAAAACAATTCCAATTTTTTTAATTTCTCTACATCATCATCATGTCGACAATGATAGGCAACTTTCAGATCAGTTTGTGCAGCGTATTTATTGATCAGTTTTATCGCCTCACATTCTGCCTGTATGGTATACCCCTCTCGTGAATAATCAGATAACAAATCAACGCCACAACCAACCCAAAGAAGATCATAAATAATGTTAAAATTCCTGTTTTTTGTTTTTTTATTAAAATTATGAACCCTTAATGCACCGAACGAATAAGTATTTTTAAACGAACAGCCAAATTTTGAGGCCGCTTCAATAAAATGTTTTCCGCCTATTGAGATGAAATGATCTGCATATTTGAAAGCTGTATCCCCAAAATACCCACTTACTCCATTAGGGATAAGAACAACTTCAGCCCCAGCAGCTTTTGCTTTAATTGTTGAAAACCCATTTTGGTGGCCAGAAATTATTAGTTTAGGTTTATAAAACTTACGAATTGCCTTACCACTTAATATATTTGCAAAGGATCTAAAGACATATTCTCGCAAATCAATCCTGTGCTTATTAATAATTCTATGAGCCAAAAGCATACATTTTATAAATTTAAAAAATGACAAGAAAACGTCAATTGCATTCATGCCCTTAAATTCATTGAAATTAAAAAATTCACACTTGTAAGATTTTGTAAGTTTGCCAATTAGCTCTTCTCCATAAAAAGGAAATACAATTCCTTTTGTCCAATCATCAATTATGAGATCGATTTGTTTCGGTCGTTTAGGCTTAACGCTATGAAGAAAATTGGAAATTAGAAAACGAGTATATAATAAAATATTTTTCAATTTAACTCGCAGATGATATGGATAATATGAATAGCTATTCATTAAGTAGCTTTTCAAGTCCAATAGGCAAATTTGATACTCGATTTTTGAAACATTAGAAAGTTCCTTGACAAGATTATTTATAGCAATTTCTCTTTCTATACCATTAATCTCTTTTAAATTATGATTAGTAATCTCCACATATTGCTTAGGATCTACATCACATGACTTTAAATTAATTGCCATATTCAACTATTTTCCTTTTTTAAAAAAACCATTAAATTGCCGTCCATCCACCGTCAACCATAATAGTTGCGCCAGTTACATAAGAAGATGCATCTGAAGCTAAAAACAACACCACAGAAGCTATTTCATCAGCTTTTGCCATTCTTTCCAAGGGCGTTTTCTTGTTATAATTCTTCACAAAATTTTTATCTTGATTATCAAAAACACCACCAGGACATATTGTATTTACCCTAATAGAATATTTCCCAAAATAGGAAGCCAAATATCTTCCCAAATTCACGATTCCGCCTTTTATGGCAGCATAAGCCATGGGCATAGTCATTTCGGTGTTTTCATAGACTGTAAAATCAGGACCAACAACACCATAAGTTGAGCCGAAATTAATAATACTTCCACCTTTTTTCTTCATTGATTCTGCTGTATATTTACATGCTAGAGAATATGAATTTAATTGTATATCAATATTTTTTTGCCAAGACTCACAGAGGATATCTTCAACTTTCGCGCCCCAGTCCTTAGTTCTAGGATAGGCACTATTTACCCAGATGTCGATATTCCCCAAATGGAAATCAATACTCTTAATTGAATTTTCAAGAACTTTTATATCGGTCAAATCAAGATAATAATATTCAACATTAAGGCCTTCTTTCAATAAAGCCACAACAAGGCTTTCACTTTTTGCTTTATCAACATCGGCAATTAAAACATGAGCTCCAGCTTGCGCAAGAGCAATTACTACCTCTTTCCCAACAAGCCCCGCTCCACCAGTAACCACAGCACTTTTCCCAACCAAGCTAAACTTTTTAATATAATCCATCATAAGCTCACCAACTTTTTTAAAATTAAAAACTCAATAAATTGAAAGTCTAGCTCAGAGTCAATGTCTACAGATGACAACTCATCCATTACCCAAACTAAAGAATGATCAGAAATTGCTGTTTTTGTCTTTTTGTCCAAAAGATATTCACGATCATACACATAAATTGAAGCGTTCATATCATAGACAGCTGGAGCATCTTGTCTTCGTTTTATTAAAGAAACAGGTTTTTTTACAAGCACAGCTATACCTTTATGATTTATCTCAACCATATTAAAATAGGGATTCTTACGACAAGCTGTTACACTAAATACAGATTTTGGCTTGTTTTTAATAAACATTTTATAAGCTCCATCTATATCACTTATATTTCTTATTGGAGCTGTAACATCAAGATCTATTACGAGAGAATAAGTCTCATTATATTTTTGCTCTGCACTTTTAAGTGCATGCCTTAAGACATCAATCTTACCAGAAGTATCTGTAGCTAGTGCAGTAGGACGTAAAAATGGGACTTCAGCCCCAAATTTTTTTGCAATTTGCGCAATTTCAAAAGAATCCGTAGAGCAAATTACCCTATCTGCTTTTCCCCATTTTTTTGCCTGCATAATCGTATAGGCAATCAAAGGTTTTCCATATAAGATGCGTATGTTTTTATTCTTAACTCCTTTAGACCCCCCACGAGCAGCAATGGTTAATAAAATTTTTTCTTTTTTAGGCATTTTTAAACTCCAAAATATTTACAAGCAAGTTTTTTGCCTCTTTTAAGTTGTTTATTATTAAAGGATTCTTTAAATTATCAAAAAAATACTGAATCTGGCTTAAAAGATACTCATTTCGATCATCAGACAATTGAATCCTTTTAACCCCTGCTCCATCAAGAAACTCAATTTTGCTGAGTATCAAATCTCCAATAAGATAGCCATTTTCAAAGTCAATAACAATTCGACGTTCATTTAGGTGACTCATAAAATTTAAATGCAAATTAACATAAAGTGAGCCAACCGTTTTTATTAAAACATCAGCAAAATCCTCCGCATCAACAGTTATATTGCCAACTCTACCAATATTTCCTTTGATCTCTTTAATTTGACCAAATAGATATTGGATATAGTCAAACTCATGCGATAAATCCAGCAATACACCCCCGCCTTTTTTAGAATATGCTGAATAAACATCATAGAGTCTCCTCTCTTTTCTCCAATCAGGCAAATATGAAGAGCAAACAACCCTAGTATGATAGATTTTTTTATTTTCAATCAATTTTTTCATTTTACTTATAACTGGATGGAATCGTAAACAGTAAGCAACATAGCAAATCATTTTTTTCTGCCTGCAAACAGATGCAAGCTTGTCAATATCGTCTAAATTATGCGATAAGGGTTTCTCAATAAAAAGATGCATGCCTAATTCAGCGCATTTTAAAGCTGTTTTTATATGTAAAAAAGTCGGATTAGCAATAAAGGCTGCATCCGGTTTTATTTTTTCAATTTCTTTCCATGTAAATATTTCTTTAATTCCTAAACTATTGGGAATGCTATTTTTATTACTGCGAAAAACAAATAATTCATGATCAAAATTATCTAACAATAATTTTGCATGCCTTTCTCCAATTGATCCTAATCCAAAAATAACAATCTTCATTTTTTATCATCTACCCCATCACAGTTTACCGTATGACGTAATTTCCATTCTCCATTAATCTTGACCCACAAATGAGGAGACCTAAACTTGTCACATAGTTTTAAAAAATATTCTGGATCAATCTCCAGATACTCCATAATTTCCTTAAAATAGCGATCAGGAAATTCCCCATCAAATCGTTTCACCAACGCTTGCCCTTCTTCTCTCATAATATGTTTATTGCGAATTTCTTGAGAAGCATCGTAGGTCGCACGTCCAATGCCAAATTTGATGAAAGTCGTATAGTAATGAAAGTCATCTATTTTATCATCAATACTGTTATATTTGCTATAAGTCCCCTGAGATCTAAATGGCCTTGCTTTAAATCCTGTATGTTCAACCGCATAATAGTATGCTTCTTGTGGTGTCCATTTTAAATAATAGCCTAAATAATGGATCTCTATTTTTGATTTTTCCAATTCTTTTGAATTGGCAGGTAAAAACAACATAAGGTCAGCTAAAGACAAACCATATTTTCCCATTAATTCTTTTATCGAAACGCCTGAAAGGTATACTTCGTCCAAGTTTCTCATTGCGTAATAAGACTTATCTCTAAGCGAAGATGAATTGTCCGCAAGCGGATTCCCGTATTCCGCCTCATTTTCACCATAAAAAATAAGAGGAATCCCATATTTAGCTGCAATTTTAGGCGCTAAATTTTTTTGGCCAAGAATAAATGTTTGAAAAGGATGAAGAAGATTTTCGATAGCCAACTTAGTAAGCAATTTCATAGCTTTTCCATTTTGTTTGAAAGTAATATTGTCAAAACCACCTACTTCGATCCAGTTCTTAAAATTCTCCAAACCATAATCCGTATATAATATTGGCGGCCAAGTTATGGTTAAAGGATGCATATTATATTTATATTTCAATATATGAGATTGTAATGCACTGTCTTTCCCTCCGCTTCCAGGAACAATACAGTCATAATGGCCATCATTACGGCGATGCTTATCTAATAGAGAAATCAGTTCTTTTTCTCGTGCTTTCCAATCAATCAACTCTTTTTGCTCATTTGCACGGCAAGCGTCACAGACACCATCTTTATCAAAATTTAAAGTGCGGTGTTTTTTATCTTCTGTATGCCTAAACTCAATACTGGAAGTCGGTCTTTGATTTGACATAACACATTTCTTGCAAAATTTAACTTCTTCAGGAAGCCCGTATTTAACTTCCAGTTCTTTTTTATCTTCTCTTGCCATTGTCATTGTAATTGCTTTCAACCCCTTTCTATTATTTCAGCAAAATTCCTGTATATTTGCAATCCTTTCCCCGCACTTTTTTCTGGATGAAATTGAAAAGCCATAACATTTCCACTCACCACACTAGAGCAAAAATCAATATCTGCATAGTTAGTTGTGGTAGCTATGTCTTTCTTGTTTTCGGGCACTACATAATAAGAATGCACAAAATACATATATTCGCCATCTTTTATATCATTAAAAATTGAAAATTTACCATTAAAATTCAATTTATTCCAACCCACTTGAGGAACTTTAACAATGTTATTTCGTTCATTTTTCGGAGAGAATCTCTTCACTACCCCCTTGATTATATCTAAACCCTTATGTTTGCCAAATTCCTCACTCTCGCTAAACAATAATTGCATACCTAAACATATTCCCATAAATGGTTTATCGCTAGCGATAAAATCTCTTATCCCACAAATTAAATCAAGCTTCTTTAAATTCTCCATTGCCTTAGCAAAAGCTCCTACTCCTGGAAGAATTACTGCATCACAAATATTCATATCTTTTTTGTTTGAAATTAAAACAGGGAGTAAATCAACCTGCTCACAGGCACGAAGAACACTAAACATGTTTCCCATATCATAATCAATAATTCCAACTTGTGGCTTAAGCATTGCAGTTTTCTCCAATTCTACAATTAATACCTTGCTCAAATAAATATTTCTTTATTCCACTTAAATCTGCCGAATTAATTTTTGAGGATTTGATACCATTACTGATAAACTCGGTATTTCCCTCTTTTTCAGATCCAAGTTCAATCTTATGACCAATTAAATAATTATAATGCAATAGTGACGCAACAGCTACAGCATCGGCTTTGCCTTCTAATATAACTTGTTTTATATGCCCTATAGAACCTGCTCCACCATGCGCAATAACCGGAATCGAAACAGCACTAGAAACCGCACTAGTTAGTTCCAAATCAAAACCTTCTCCAGTTCCATCTCGATCAACAGATGTAATAACGATCTCTCCTGCCCCCAAGCTCTCAACTCTTTTAGCCCATTCAATTACTTCGACACCAGTAAATTGCCTTCCATTATCAGTGTATGCTAGATATCGAGAATCTTTTTCTTTGATGGCTTCAATCGATACAACAATAGTCGAAGAACCAAATATGTTCGCAGCCTCACTAATTATTTGTGGATTATTAATTGCAGCAGTATTTATAGAAACCTTATCAGCTCCAGCCCTTAATACAGCCCTTATATCCTCAATAGTTCTTAGTCCACCACCAACCATTAGCGGGATAAAAATTTCTCTAGCAGTCCGTGAAATAATATCATGCAAACTATTGCGGTTGTATAAACTGGCGACAACATCAATATAAGCTAATTCATCAGCGCCTGCTTCATAGTAGTAACGCGCATATTGTTCCGGCTTGCCCAAAACTCTTAGGCCTTCAAGATGTATGCCTTTTACAAGATTCGGCCCCTTAATGTCTAATCTTGGAATTATTCTAATCGTTTTGCCCATTTTTTATTTAATCAATCCTTATCCCTTTTAAACTCTCAAAACTGCTTTTTTAAAAAATTTACGACCTCATCATAATCCATAACTTTACTTTCGTCACTTCTATATCGGCTTAATTTAGATGGTGTAAATCCATTTTGAGGACTTTTCGTAATACAAAACATTTCATCGTTTTCGTAAATATTTTCCGCTTCCTCATCCGTCATTAGAAGCTCATATGTTTTCTCCCCTTCTCTTTTACCAATTATCTCAATCTTAATATCTTTCGAATCATAACCATGTTTATGGGCAAGAATATCTATCATCGCATGAGCCATATCCGAAATCTTTATTACTGGCATTTTAAGAATAAATAATTCTCCTCCATTAGAATACAAGGCTGCCTTCAATACTAGTTCTGCCGCCTGAGGGATACTCATCATAAAACGAGTCATATCATTATGCGTTATGGTCACTGGCCCGCCATTTTCTATTTGCTCAACAAATAATGGGACAACTGATCCACGAGAAGCAAAAACATTTCCAAATCTAACAGCAGAAAATACCGTTTTTCTATTGCCGCCTTTATATTGTTCAGCTGAAATAGCAATCTTTTCGGCAAGAAGCTTTGTTGCCCCCATCACATTTATTGGCATCGCGGCTTTATCTGTGCTGATATGAACATATTTAATAATATTATGAAGACGAGCCGCATCTACCAAATTCTGGGTACCAATAACATTTGTCTTTACAGCTTCAAACGGATTAAACTCGCAAAGATGTACATGCTTCATGGCGGCCGCATTAAAAATCATATCAACACCTTCCGCAGCCAAAAACACTCTCTCGCGATCCCTTATATCTCCAATAAGAAAATTGACTCTCCCTTCAGGCTCATTGTTAAATTCTTTTTTAAGCATAAACTGTTTATATTCTCCACGAGAAAAAACTCGAACTTGCCTAACAGAATACTTCAATAATTTTCGAACAATCTCACTGCCAATAGAACCTGTTCCGCCTGTAACCAAGATCACTTTATCCTTAAAAAAATCAGAAAAAATTTCATTCATACTTAATTCTCCCTATTTACTTTTATTCTAAGAACGCCTAAAGCCTCTAAAAGAAGTATCTTTTTCAAGATACAATTTACGGGATGTATTACGAACCCCAGCTATTTGCGCCTTATAATAATTATTAATAAGTTTTTCATTTGCCTCATATAAATGCCTATGAACTTCGTCATCAGTCATATTTGTGAAATTAACTGACAATAGATCAGAATTCAAATGTTTTCTCTCATAAAAATCCTCACAATTTTTCAACAATCCATTTTCAATAGCGTGATAATACAATGGGGATCCAGGATAAGGGGTAACGGGTCTTATAGTCCGCATTTGGCTGTGATCATCATATTTCAAAAGAAAATCTACACCCTTCTGCAAAGATTCTGCAGTTTCACCGATATTTCCAAAAATAATATTATAACCTGGACTTATTCCTGCAGCTAAAGTATTTTCGATCCCTTCAATAATTTGTTTAACAGTAAGAGCTTTATTCATTGCCCGCAAAGCTTTTTCATCCATTGATTCAATGCCATAGTTAATAAAAACACATCCAGCATCTTTCATGATTTTAAGTATGTCCGGCTTGGCATAATTCAATCTTCCATTACAATCCCATTTAACATTAAGCTTTGCTTTAATAAAACTTTCGCACAAAAGCACTGTCCTTTGAGGAGAACTCATCAGAAGTTCATCTGAAAAAGCAATATATGAAATATTATAATCTCTTTTAAGAATTCTTATTTCTTCAATAATGCTTTCAGGCGTTCGTCCTCTAAAACCCTTATCCATCCTATAACAAAAATTACATTTAAACGTACATCCCCTACCAGACAAAACAGGTAGGCATCTTTCATTATTTGCAATGTGGGGCATCCTGAGTAAAGCATAATGATCTATAGGGAATAAATCCCATGCTGGGAAAGGTATTTCATCAATATTTTGTATTAGCTCTCTAGGCGGTGTTTTAAGGCACTTATCATCCTTAATATATGCAATGCCGTTAATTGAAGATAAATCTTTTCTATTTTGAATCGCTTCCAACAATTCTAAAATAGTAATTTCTCCTTCTCCAATCACTACAACATCTGCTTTCGTTTTTTTAAGGAAATATTCTGGTTCAGGCGCAGGCCCATGCCCGCCAATAATATAAAAGGGTCTTTGAGTAGATTTATTAACAGCTTCTGATATTTTTAATAGTTTTCTATATTGATAATATCCTCCAATGACACTTACGCCAATAACATCAAAACGCTCTTTGTTTAATAAATCAAACAAATGCGCTTCCGGCCAATGATATACATCTTGATTGTAAATCTTCACTTCATGGCCAGCTTTGCGGCAAACTGAAGCAATATATGCCAACCCTTGAGGAAACCAAGAGATAAAAGAATCATTATCATAAACAACAAGCAATAGTTTCATCTAATTTTCTCGTTTTTTTAATATGTTTCGCAATTGATTGCCAATATAAGAAATTTGAGTTCCGCTTAATTTGTTATAGAAAGGCAAAGCAATCGTTCTTTTGGCAATTTTTTCTGTTATCGGAAAATCATTATTTTTAAACCCAAACTGCTTCCTATAAAACGGCTGCAAATGGATTGGAGGGAAATAAGCGCTGCAGCTGATTCCTTTTCCACGCAATCCTTTAATAATATTGTTGCGCTGCAATTCAGAAAACATCTCTTTCAGCCGTATAACATAAACAAACCAACTTCGCTTCATATTCCCACTGTCCTCGGGAGGCAAGATAATTTCGGAAATACCGGAAAGCGGTTTACTATATAATTCAGCAACTTTGCTGCGTTTACTTAATAAATCATCAATCCTCTCAAGTTGAGCAATGCCTAAGGCGCAATTAATATCACTTATTCTATAATTATATCCAAGTCTATTATGTTCCAGCCATTCAGCGTTTTCATCTCTGCCCTGATTTCTCATACTTTTAGACAACCTTGCAATTTCATCATCATTTGTCGCAATTATTCCCCCCTCGCCCGTTGTCATCTGTTTATTTGGATAAAAGGCAAAAACGGCGGCATTCCCAAAAGTCCCAATTTTTTCTCCTTTTATTTCTGCACCTATTGCTTCACAAGAATCTTCAATTACAGCTAGTTTATATTTTTTAGCAATTCTCTTGATTTTTTCCATATTGCAAGGATAACCAAAAACATGAACTGGCAGTATTGCCTTTGTTTTCTTAGTAATTTTCTCTTCAATTTTATTTTCATCAATATTTAAAGTAGCTTCTTTTATATCTACAAAAATAGGTTTTGCCTGTTCAAATAAAATACAATTGGCAGAAGCAATAAAGCTAAAAGGAGTTGTAATAACCTCATCTCCACTTTTAATCCCTAAAGCTTTAACGCAAAGATGCAGGGCAGATGTTCCACTATTTACAGCAATTGCATGTTTTGTTCCTATATAATTAGCAAACTTTTTCTCAAACTCAGGCAATTTGGGGCCTAAGCTAAGATTGGGTGTTTTAAGCACAGAAACAACAGCATCTATCTCTTTTTGAGTAATGTCCGGGTTAGACAAAGGTATTTTCATTTTAGTTTTAACCTCTTTATAATTTTCGCAGGAACTCCATATGCCACAGAATTATCAGGAATATCTTTATTAACAAACGAAAAAGCGCCAATGATAGAATTCTTACCAATTGTTACTCCTGGCATAATAACACTATGGCTGCCCAAACAAGCATTTTTTTTGATAGTCACTTTCCCTTCTTTCTTATCAATTGTTGAAATAGAATAAATAGAACAATGTGATCCAATCTGAGCATTATCTTCTATAACCACGCCATTTTTTGCATTAATATATGTAAATGCCCCTATATCTGTCAGTTTCCCTAATTTTAATCCTTTTACATTTTGAACAAGCCAATTATATTTTGTTAATTTCCCTTCTTTAATTTCAGGACATTTCCAATTTTTAAATCTTTTTGCCATAATATTTTCCTTAATAGGTAATCTTCTTCTGTAAAAGCATATTACCTAATTGTATTTTGCTTAAAACTTTAACAATCTTCATGCTTGCATGTCCATCCCCATAAAGATTTTTATTCTTTTTTATCTGTTTCCTAAAATTTTTATCATAAAGCGCTTTTTTTATAGCCCTTACAATTGTCATCTTATTATGAGGGACATCAATAACATTAGCATTTCTTTCACGCCCATCTTGGCGAATCCCTATATTAACTACAGGGAGATTAAAAGAAGGGGCTTCAATAATACCACTGCTTGAATTGCCAATAAGAACCGATGCAATTTTCAATAATCCCAAATAATCTTTATGCGGCATACTTATAATCGATCGAATATAATTATTGTTTTTTTCATATTTATGGATAACATTAATCATTCTTCTGCCACCCGCATCCGCATTAGGATAAATCACTATACTTTGGAAATTAAGCTCTTTTATTGCCTCCAAAGAAGCCGTTATCTGTTCAGCAGCTTCATCCTCTTCTGTAATAACCGGATGTTGCGCTAGAATTATTAATGGTTCATCAAGATTTATTTCATATTTTTTTGCTAATTCTATTGCAGTTGGCAATTTTTCATTTAAAATCCGATCCAAAGCAGGAGCGCCTGCTACAAAAATCCTCCATGATTCTTCCCCCAACTTAATGATGCGCTTTTTAGATCCCTCGGTCGCTGGAAAATGAATATGCGAAAGCTTTGTAATAGCATGCCGCAATAAACCATCTACATGGCCAGAAACTTCCCCTCCATGAATATGGGCGACAGGAATATTTAAATAGTTAGCTGCAACAGCCGCAGCAAGCATTTCACCTCTATCTCCCAAAACTAAAACAATTGACGGCTTAAGTCTATTAAATATTTTTGCAAATGCAGACAATGTTTTACCTAATGAATCTGCCATTGCCTCGCCGGTATCTTCTTTATAGGAAGAATCAACTTTTTTATAAACTTGAAACCCATCTTTTTCTATCTCTTTTAATGTATATCCAAACTCGGGCATCAGATGCATCCCTGTTGCGACAACATAAAGCTCTAAATCTTTAGATGCTTTAATAGCTTTCATTACAGGATAAAGAATCCCATAATCAGCCCGCGTTCCTGTAATTACACAAATTTTTTGCTTCATGATATCAATCCCCAATTTAAAACATTATCTTTTTTAATCATTCGATTGGCATATTTCCCTATTAACAGGGTCAATAACTTTGGAGGAATTCCTGTTCCAGGTCTTTTTACTGCAAGCATATCTCGAGTTATCCTCTCTCCTTTAGATATATCTCTAACTGTAACAATACTTTTTCTGGCAACTTTCCTCATTTCTATTTCTGATTTGGTAGGATTTTTTATCCCATTCCCCATTGCCATTTCAATAATTCTAATAGAGTCAACCATTTCGCTAAACTCCTCTGGATTTAAAGATGCTTTATGGTCAGGACCCAAAAGATTTTTATCTAAAGTTAAGTGTTTTTCAATTATGCATGCACCCATCGCTATAGCCGCGATTGGAATCTCAACGCCTTCAGTATGGTCGGAATATCCTATCGGCAAATTAAATTCTTTTCTCAAAGTCAAAATAGCTTTTAAATTAACATCTCTAAATTTAGTTGGATAATTTGAAGTGCAATGCAAGAGGATCAACTGTCTGTTATTTATAACATAAATGGCTTTTACAGCTTCCTTGACCTCCGCTAGAGTCGACATACCAGTGGATAAAATAATCGGCTTTTTAAAACCGGCAATTTTTTGCAACAAAGGAATATCAGTTAGGTCGCCGGAGCTGATTTTAAAAGCAGAAACCCCTAAATCATATAAAAATCCTGCGCTCTGTTGGTCAAATGGAGTTGAAAGGAAAATTATTTTCTTTTTCTGGCAATAAACAAATAACTCTCTAAAATCTGAGTCTGACAATTCAAGGTCTTTTAACATGTCGAATTGCGATTTATTTGATTTTTTTATTTTTTGATATTTTGCTTTAGGCGCAGTTTTAGTAACCAAGTTGGAAGCTTTGAAAGTTTGGAATTTAATTGCAGAAGCACCAGATTTTTTTGCCGCATCAATTATTTTCTTTGCAAATTTTATATCACCATTATGGTTAACACCGGCTTCAGCAATGATAAATACTGGATTATTATTGCCGATTTGTCTTTCCCCTATCCTAACAAACACGCTTCTTCCCCTTTTCATCTTTTACTGTAGCAAAACAAACGGTTTCGCTGAAATTGTAATACTTATGCCCAATGTATATTTTATATTTATTATTGAGTTTCTTCAGGAACAAAGGGACTTCATGTAATTGAGCCGCAGTATGACACATTGATATTGCCAAGTCGGGAGAATACTTCTTAATAAGATTGCGTGCCCCTTTAAGCGCTTCTATTTCAGCCCCTTCTATATCCATTTTTATGTAATCAGGAATCACTTTGCGTTGATCCGCAAATTCATCCAACGTCACTACGGGTATTTTTTTTGATGAATTTTTATCAAAGCCGCACGCGGTACTTTCATGACCGAAGGAGTTATCAACAGAAAAAGGAATTTCTCCGCTCGAACTCCATACCCCTTTATTTATGGGGATGATATTTCTATATATTCTTGATGTTTTTTGATTATCAACATGTTTGTTTTTTTGTGGCTCAAAGGCATAAACTTTTCCACAAGGAGATAAATATGAGAACATAACAGACGTATTATTATAAGCCCCAACGTTAAAGATTATATTGCGATTACAGGGAGTAACAATATCTAAGTACGCATATTGATTAAGACTTATTTTATAGGCTATCGCCTTTCTTAAAGAAATAGGCATCTTAGATGACAATTTTCTTGAATATAGATCCGTATCTTTTTCATATTTTTTTTGGTCTTTTGGAGGAATAGGAAATTCATCAAGAAGAATACTTTCTGGACTTAACGCTTTCAAACGATAATTTATAATCTTCTTATAAGTTAGTTTAGATTCATCATCCGTCAAGCCATCATATGCTGAAGAAAACTCATTCAAATGCTTAATGAAATAATCGTAGAATCCCTTACCAATCGCATCTTTAAACATCTGGTTCCGACAGATCAATAAGTGGTCCCAAAATATATAATGTTTAAGATGCAAAAGGCCGTATTGCTTGTGTAAATATTTGACAATCTCTAATTGATGATACGAAGCAATAATTATTTTTAAATTTTTTATAGATATATTTTCAATTCCATAAACTGGTAAGTTTTCAAAATATTTATCGGGGATGATTGCTTTAAAGCCTATAAAAGCTCCAACTTTTTTCTTATAACTTTCAATTATTCCTTTTATGTTTTTGCCCACATTATTAACCCCAAAAACAACAAAATCATCATTATTCTGAATAAATCTAGCAACATCCTCCAAGCTATTTTTTGGAATGAATATATTTTTATATTTCACATTGCATCCCCTTGTCCAATTAATTTTTGTTCCATTAAATCCTTATTTTTTTTCAAATATTCATTTCCAATTCTCGCAGTAAACCCACAATTAATACGTTTTTCTCCAAATAGCGACTTGAAATATTTTTGCCGATTTTCATCTTCTTCAGAATAATGCAATCTCCCATCTACTAAATCATTCATTTCAATTGCTAAATCCAAGATTTCATCAGAAGTATTTTCAATCAATTTAATTTCAGCATCTTCATATTTTTTAGTTTCCATTACATTGAAATAATTTTCAATAATTTCATTATATGTTAATAATCTGTTCTTCTCTTGAGACCATAATTTTTTTAGAATAAATCTACTGCTTGACAAAAATGGGGAAAATCTAATAGGCGCGACATTTGCCCAAGCTTCAGGAACATTAAATAATTGCGCAACATTTGTAATCCCGCAATTAGTGCTAAGAATATATTTACAATGAGCAATCAAATAAACATCCATAAAATCGGAGCGGAAGTCTAAGGCATAATCGATGATTTTAGCGTGTCTTTCTTTGGGTAAAGGCTTTTCTACGATACTTCCCATTCTCAATGCAAAGCCGCCTTTATTTACAATATATTCGGCCGCTTTTAAATAATTATTAATATCTGAATTTCGATAATCATGACAACTCCAATCTTTGTTATATAAATTATTGATATCCTTAGTTAAATACTTTTTATCTCTCGCAAAAAAACAAACGAACCAATCCTTCTCTCCGATTCCCATATTTAACAATAATTTTTTGCCTATTTTCTCTTCTTCTTGTGTAAAATACAATACTGGCTTAATATTATTAAATTCAAAGTATTCATTATCATCAAAAGGCAATTCATAATAAAATTCTGACCCTCTGATTGGATAAATAGAAATTACATCTCTTAAAATATCATTTTCAATAATATGCCAATATCTTTTAAACATTTTCATGAGTTGCCTATTGGCAGGGAATTTATTACTAACACCAATATAAATATTTTTTGATGGAAAATATCCATTTTTAAGCCTTCGCAGAAACAGGTCGGTATTCATAGCCAAATGTCCTATCCGATGATGTACGATGGGACAGAAAACTATCTTTCTGTATTTCTTCAACAAAAATAAGATGGAAAATAGAGTTATCGCCAATAAACGAATTATCAGTCCCTTTAATCTTAAAAAACCGGCTATTTTTAGTATTATTTTATAAAATTTATTTTTATTATTGATAATCATTTAACTGATTCTTTTATAACCGTCCATTCAAGTTTTGGTCTAATTTCCCCTTGCCATTCTGTCGGATGATCATTAAAAACTCTAAATTGAAGAATTTCGCCTGTTCTTATTACCCCAACATAATTAACACAAATCTGAGCCTCTACAGTATACTCACCAAAATTAAGTAAATCAGATGGAATTTTACATAATGTCTTATATCTCCCTTTTTTATATCTTATTCCATTGTCTTCAATGTGCTGTTGGTCTCCTGCAGATATTAACCATACCCCTCTTCGAAAAATATGGTATCCTGAAAATACATATCCTTCTTCTGCTATAACCTCAAATTCAGTTTCCAAGAACATCGCATCTGATGTTTTAATGCTTGAAGTCGGGCATCCTTCACTATCTAGAATTCTTACCGATAAGAGTTTAATCCCATTTTTTGTAGGAGCTTCTTCTTCTCCCCATACTTTTTGAAAACCAAAATCATCGCCATCAGATAAATAAGCATTAACCACTTCGCCAGTTTCTCCAATCATTTTTATCCGACCAGCATCCAACCAAACACATTCTTTGCAGAGCTTTCTAATTGTTCCCATATTATGGCTCACAAACAATATAGTCTTACCAGAGGATGAAACCTGATCCATTTTATTAAGACATTTTTTTTGAAATTTTGTATCTCCTACAGCCAAAACTTCATCCACTAACAAAATCTCAGGGTCAAGATGCGCTGCTACAGCAAATGCAAGACGAACATACATACCGCTTGAATAGCGTTTTACTGGAGTATCAATAAATTTTCCAACTTCAGAAAAAGCAACAATTTCATCAAATTTTCTGATAATTTCATTCCTTTTCATTCCTAAAATAGAACCATTCATAAAAATATTTTCTCTTCCAGTCAATTCGGGATGGAAACCTGTTCCTACCTCAAGTAAACTTGCAACTCTACCAGTCAAACGAATTTCACCTTCACTCGGTTCAGTAATTTGGCTAATTAATTTTAAAAGCGTACTCTTGCCCGCACCATTTCTTCCAATAACACCAACAACCTGCCCTTCTAAGACATCAAATGAGATTTCGCGCAAAGCCCAAAACTCTTTAAGATTATTCTGTCTTTTTATCTCATTCCATTTAAATATTTTCGAAAAACTGTGCGCAATTTTATCCCTTAGCATAGTAGTGCGAAATCCTCCGCCTTCACCAAGGAGGTATCGTTTTCCCAGTTTTTCTATTGAAATTAAAGCTTTCTTCATAATTAAATCACATCCGCAAAAGTTTTTTCCATTCTTACAAAATAAAATAATCCACTAATGAAAACAACAATTACTGAAACAGTGCTAATTATAAGTGTTCCCCAATTAGGAGTAACAGTTCCTAAAATACTCCAACGAAACCCATCAATTACCCCCGTCATTGGATTCAATGAGTAAAGTAATTTCCATTTCTCAGGAACAACTGAAGAAGAATAAGCAACTGGTGAAATAAACAATCCAGCCTGAACCAAAAACGGTAAAACATAATTTACATCTCTAAATTCAACGGTTAAGGCGGAAACCCATAAACCAATTCCTAAAGCTGCGAAAAACGCCAGCAATAGAAAAAGAGGTAGAAAGACTACATTAATTGTAGGGACTATTCCATACCAAACCATTAATCCAATAAGAATGATAAATGCGATACCAAAATCAACAATTCCTGAAATTACCGAACTAGTTGGGATAATTAGGCGTGGAAAATAAATTTTTGTAATAAGTGCTGATTTTGCGACCACCGAATTACCGGCAGAACTCATAGAATTTGAAAAAAATTGCCATGGTAGCAATGCTGTGAATATTAAAATAGGGTAAGGAACTCCATCTGATGGAAGTTTTGCCAACCTGCCAAATATAAGTGAAAATACAATCATGGAAAATATTGGCTGGATTACGACCCACGCAACACCAATGACTGTCTGTTTATATCTTGCTAATATATCTCTTAAGGCTAAGAACCAAAAAAGCTCTCTATATTGCCATAATTCCTTTAAATCAATGCGAACAAATCCATGCTTTCTTTTAATTACCTTAATGCTCAATCTTTTCTCTCCTTATTCATCTGAAATTCTTCTGAAATTCTCATGAAATGCTTTTATTTTCTCTGCAATATAAATTAAATCGCTCTGTTTAATACCTTGATATATTGGCAAGCTTAGAATTCTTTTGGCTGTTTTTTCACAGACAGGAAAATCGCCATCCTTATATCCAAGCAAATTTGAAACTTTTTGTAAATGTATAGGAATTGGATAATGTATCTTCGTTTCTATCCCATTTTCTAAAAGAAATTTTTGAAGTTTATCCCTATTATCTGTTTGAATAACAAATGTATGATAGACAGCTTTTTCATGGATTTTTTCTATCGGCACAATAACAAGACCTTTAAGCCGTTCATTATAATCTTTTGCATTTTCTCTGCGACTATTTATCCAAGAATCAAGATATTTAAATTTAACATTAAGAATCGCCGCTTGAATAGAATCTAATCGGCTATTGTAACCCCAAATATCAGATTCATCACGATTTTTTAATCCAATATTTCTTAATTGAATAAGCTTTTTATACAATTGTTCATCATTTGTTGTTATCGCTCCTCCATCGCCACACGCATTTAATGTTTTAAGCGGATGAAAACTAAAGCAGCCAGCATTTCCTAACGCGCCAGCTTTTAGACCTTTATATTCCGCACCTATAGCTTGAGCCGCATCTTCAATGATTTTTAAATTATAGTTTTGCGCTAAATTTATTATTGGATCCATCTCTGCAGGTTTTCCAGTAAGATGCACGGGAATTATCGCTTTGGTTTTTTTAGTAATATTTTTTTTAATTAATTCTGGATTGATGTTCAAATCTTCCATGATGTCAACAAAGACTGGACGAGCACCAACTGCGACAATTACTGAAGCAGTTGCCAAAAAAGAATTTGGAGCAGTTATAACTTCATCCCCAGCACCAATACCATATGCATGAAGCGATAAGAAAAGAGCATCGGTTCCAGAATTTACTCCGACAGCAAATTTTGTCCCACAATAAGCAGCAATTCTTTCTTCAAAAAGTTTAACTTCTTTTCCTAAAATAAAATCTGCATTATTAAGAACATTCGACACCGCATCTAATATTTCAGTTTTTAATAATGAATGCTGTTCCTTTAAATTAATATAAGGTATATTTTTCATTCTCTATAAAACTCTTTAACTGTATCAATTATATATTGGATTTCATCCTCTGTTAAATGCTGGTGGGCTGGGAAAGTAATAATAGATTGGCAATCTCTTTCAGTTTTTGGAAAATCACCTTTTTTATATCCTAGATGTTGGCAGCATTTCTGATATGGTAAAGGAATCGGATAATGCACCTTTGCCTCTATTCCTTTATCATTGCAATACTTCAATAGTTGATCTCTATTTTTAACTCTTAAAATATAAAGATGAAATACTTGCCGAACATTAAGATTTCTTTTTGGAATTTCAATGAAATCTGACAGATCATTAAATCCATCATCAAGCCTTTTTGCATTAGCGATCCGCTTATCAGTTATTTTTTTAACATCAGGCAACAATCTTAGGGCGATAACTGCTTGAAACGTATCCAATCTGCTATTAAAACCAAATATCTCTACTTCATCTCTTGATGCAAGTCCATGATTTCTTAGTAATCTTAATTTTTTGTTCATCTCATCGGAATTAGTAGTTATCATTCCACCGTCAGACCAAATATTCAAATTTTTTAATGGGTGAAAGCTAAATGCTCCAGTTATACCAAAGGAACCAGCTTTCTTCCCATTAATATCTGCATCTATTCCGCAGCAAGAATCTTCAACAATTGGCAAATTATATTTTCCTGCTATTTCTAATATTTTATTCATATTTGGAGCATTTCCTGTAAACCATACCGGCATTATCGCTTTAGTTTTTTTTGTTATAGCAGGTTCAATTATATCAACATCGATTGTAAATTCATCATTAACATCAACAAACACAGGCTTTGCGCCAGTTGCAGCAATGGCGCCTGCCGTAGCAATAAAAGTTTCAGCACATGTAATAACTTCATCGCCAAAGCCAATACCAAGAGCTTTTAAGGAAAGGATAAGCGCATCTGTTCCTGAATTCACACCGATCGCGTGCTTTACTCCAATAAAGTCAAAAAATTTCTCCTCAAACTCTTCTAATTTCTTGCCTAAGGTAAAATCTCCAGTTTTAATGAATTCTTTTAAATCATCAAATATATAATCTGTTAAAGATTTATTATTATCTTCATCTAACTGTATGAATTGTCTACCTAAATATGAAAATTCAACTTTCAATCCAATAAACCCCTTTTTCCCTACCATGTATCCAACAGGTTAATATTTGCATTTTCTTTTTTAAATCATACCCTCAAGTATCCAGCGCTTTTATCAGTTATCCATCCTTTTAACATTTTATTAAAATCAATCTCTACTTTTTCATATGGATCGAAGACTCTCATGTTAATAAGTTTCATGATTTTTTTATCATCTTCGCCACAGCAATGAGAATAACCAAGAAATTTAAAATAATTATTAGCACCTGTTCCTATGAACTTTACATTTAGATTTTGCTTTATCACATCATTTCTTATTTGTTCTAAGGCCCGAAAAACTAAAAAATTAACGATAGAATAAACGATAGGGATTAATCCCGTCATTGCCATTCCAGCAGCGATACCTACAATTCCTTGCTCCATAATCCCAACATTAAATATCCTGTTGGGTAACTTTTTCTTGAAATTATCGGTAACACCAAATCCCATATCACAAACCAGCAATATAATTTTTTCATTTCTAATAGCATAAGGCAAAATCAAGTCTATTACAGTCTTTCTATGATTTATTAAGTTTTCATTCATAACGTTTTCCCATATGCAATTCCTCTTCAGTTGGTATTCTAAAGTGAAACTTTGGATCATTTTCCATGCAAATTAAACCATATCCTTTAATTGTTTTAGCAATTAGGACTTGTGGCTTCTCTATATTTTTACTTCTGTTTATCCATTGATCAATTATATGAATCATTTCCTTTGAATTATGCCCATTGCACTCCATTACATCAAGACCAAATGCCTTCATTTTTACCATCAAATCATTTTTTCTATTTTCCAAAGTCATGATATTTATCAAAAAATCCATTGCTTGTAATTGGTTATTATCAACAATAATAGTTAAATTTGAAAGCTTGTATTTTACTGCAAACTGGATTGCTTCCCAATTAGAACCTTCCTGCATTTCCCCGTCACCTACAACACAATAAACACGATAAGTTTTCTTCTGAAGCTTCGCACCAAAAGCTATTCCCACCGCCAAGGGGATTCCGTGTCCCAAAGATCCACAACCTGCTTCTATACCTACTTCTATGTTTCGCTCTACACACCCAGATAAGAAACTCTCCTTATAAAACTCCTCCCAATCTTTTTTTTCAATATACCCTATATCAGCTAAAATCGAATAAAGACCATAACAACCATGAGCTTTTGAAAAAATTAAACGATCCCTTTTCCCCCACTCGGCATCACTCGAGAGATTCATAATTCCATAATATAGAGAAACTAATATATCTATACTAGAAAGGGATGGAGCAATATGCCCAGCGCCATTTCTCCCTGAAACAGTAACAACATCTTTTCGCACATTATCAGCCTTAACTTTTATTTCTTTTATACTTAGCTTTTTAAATACTTTCAATGTTTATCCTTATTATGTTTTGCCGCATAAGTCTTACTATACAAAATCCAAATGTTTTTCATCTGTATTTAAATAATCAAGTATAAGTTTATTTTTCATATTAGCAACGCAATGATGATTACAATGTTTCATAGGATTAATCTTGAAAAATTTATCCTTATCAGAAAACCAAAAGTCCTTAAACCTTCGGTCTTTTATTGAACCAATAAGTCCTGTCTCTAGATCATAAGCCTTATCTTGACAAGGATAAATATTAAGATCCGCACCAATTACAGGGAGAGTTTGCAAATAAGGACACCAATTATAATCCTTTTGGAACTTTTCACTCAATTCATGATAGGCATCAAATATCTCAAATTTTTGCTCTTTAAAATCTTTTTTAGCTTTATAAATTTGTTCTTTTACCTTATCAAAGAAAGGTTTATGGTATCGATTATTTTCTAATACATCTTCACTGACAATACACGCGGAGACCTTAACGCTATCAACTCCAATATCTTTAAATTTCACTAATAACTCATACACATAAGGATAATTTTTATTATCTACAATCAAACTAACCCCTAAGTAGCAATCGCCCCCCAACTTTTTAAAGTTTTCCATATTTTTTATTACTTTATTAAACTCATTTTTTGAAACTCCCCTATAGGCGGAATAGCTATCATCATCCCAACCATCAATAGAAATACGTAGCCATGTACCATATTGTGAAAACATTTCCGCAATTTCACCTTCCAACTTTGAGCCATTTGTCAAAGATGCAAACTTAATAAAACTTTTTGAAAGCCTTTTCACTGCATCAAGTAAATAAGGATAGCAAAAAGGCTCTCCACCCCCACTAAAAGAAACTGCCTTTACTCCTATCTCAACTAAATCATCAATAATTTCAAACATTTTTTCACGTGGGATAAAACTGTTTTTTTGCATGTCCTTCCCAAGATGCAGATTATCTGCTTTATAGGCACAATACCAACAATTGTGATTGCATACATTGGTCGGTTTTATCCTAATATGAATAGGAGCCAAAATAGAATCTACGAATTCTGGGAGAGAATCTATTTTATCTTTAAAATGGAACACTTTCATAAATGTGTATAAATTATTCATGTTATTTTGCCGTCAAAAATATATAAACTCATAATCCCCGCTATACCCGTATTCATTAAAAAACCAGACCCATTCCTCGGGACGTAAAAAAGACTCACAGGTTAATGCCCAGCATTGAAGATTAAATAATTCTTCTTCGCTTCTGTATCCTTCAACAAGAATATATTTATTTTTAGCTACTCGCTCAATTTCCTGTAAAGCTATTTTTAATTCAGGCAAACAAAGATTGTGTAAGGTTGTAACTGACACTACTAGGTCAAATTTTTTATCTTTAAACGGATACAACGACTGCGCCTTATGGACAAAAAGATTAGATTTAACTTCATCTTTTGCGTGTTCAATTGCATATTTCGAGATATCAAAGCCAACAACCTCAGCATTAGGAAGAATCTTTTTAAACTCATAAAGCAAAAATCCTTTTCCACAACCAACATCTAATATTTTTGCATCACTAGGAAGTTTATATGTTTCTACTAATTGCTTAGCTACAGTACCCCATCTCCCATCATATTTGTATCCTCCATAACCAAACCGCCTATCACCATCCCAAAAATCACTTCCAAATTTTCGTGCAATACCCATACATTTAACCTTATCGTCAAGCATTCTTGCCAGAACATCCCTTTTTGTTTTCTGATGAATATTTGTAATTATGTTTAAAAGCTTACCCATTTTTTAACTTTATTTCCTTTGTATGAACAAATAATTATTTATACCAAATGAACAGCCTGCATAGTCTTAATATTATAATATCGCTTATCATTTAAAGAATCTGGAATCTTCCCTGCATTAAAAGCATCGCAAAGATCTGAGGCTGCATCTTCAACAGATCTGAGCGCCTCAAAACCCAATTCACGCTTTATTTTATCTGAAGATATATGATAGGAACGATTGTCATCTGTTGGCGTCGTCACCATCTCTAAATTTTCTTTATTCATCTTTTTTGATACAACAGATTTTACGGCAAGCGCTATATCTTTCATCTTCATATTATCATAGCCCGCGTTAAAAATTTTACCATCAATTTTTTCATCCGGATATTCGAGTGATTTAACATAAAGATCAGTTACATCTTCTATATGTATATTAGGCCTTTTTTGCTCTCCGCCAAAAACAGTTATCCTTCCTTTATTTACAGCATGGTTTGTTAAAATATTTACAGAAAGATCCAGCCTTAATCTCGGAGAATATCCACAGACTGTTGCAGGTCTTAAGATTAAAACAACAAAACCAGGAGCCCTTAATCCCAACAGATATTTTTCGCCTAAAGCCTTATATTTAGAATAGTCAGTTAAAGGCTCTAATGGCATATCTTCTGTTACATTTTCTTCTTCTTTAATCCCATATACACTTGAGCTTGATGCATATATAAATCTTTTAACACCTAATTTCTTTGATAAATCCCCTAGTAAAACTAAAGCATCATAATTTATAGATTTGCCAAGATCAGGGTTAAGCTCATAACTTGGATCATTTGAAATACAAGCAAGATGAATTACAGCATCAACCCCAGTTAATTCTCTTTCTAAAAGTGCTTTGTCCCTAATATCGCCTTTAACCTGCTTTAAATTTGGATTATCTTTTACAGAATCCAATACATTTTCGCCATATATGTATAAATCAATGACTGTAACTTTATAGCCCTTATCTAAAAGCTTGGGAACTAAAACAGATCCTACATATCCAGCGCCGCCTGTTACTAAAACGTTTTTTATCATTCTAAACACCTTCTCTATAAAATTTTATATATTTGGCAATAAAGCCAATATTTAATCAATTTAATATTTTCTATAATTTACAAAATTTACAAAAATTCAACATATTTGTCAAGTATGTAAATTTCTTAAGAGATATTCCCTAAACATTCTATCAGGCAACAGATAAATTCCTCTTTTTTCTTGTGTTAATAACTGCTTACTAACCAATCTTGCCAAAATAGTTCCAACCGCTTCTTTAGGAAATTTTTTGTTAACACGCAATATTTCATCAGCTATCTCTTTCCAGCCTAAAGGCTTAAATTCACGCGCCAAAACAAGCAATATTTCTCTTTCTCTATCGCTTGCTTCAACAATTAATGAATTCAATAATATTTCTCCTAGATAGCCTAATGTATTATCAAGCGAAACATCCCAAACATCTTCCCCGACAATCCCTTCAATTTGATTATCATATAGATAGCTGCAGAGAATCTGTGATTCAAGAGGATGCCCGCCTGTATAATCAAATATTTTATTTTTAATTGAATTTTCAAACTTTACTCCTGTATTTTTTAATGTTTCGTCAATAGATTCATGAACTTCAAAGCCCTTCAACTTTGCAAGTTTAATTGATGGAGAAAAATAACGTCCTATTGGATGATGTTTTTTTAAAAAGATTTCCCATCCTTCAAAAGTACTAGCTAATATAAAAAGAAACCCTGTCTCTTTTACAATCTCCTCATCGCTGAGAACATTTCTCAAAATATTTAAATATCCAGAAATAGGCTTGTAGTTTTGAATGTCATCCAATAAAACCAGAACTACATCTGTTTTATTTTTAATATCTTTCCATAATCGCACTAAAGCATCTAAAAGTAAAACCTGCGGATCTCCGCGTAGTTCAGCTTTTTCAGCAAATTGTATGCCGCCGCCAATTAAAGGAAGGGTAAGGCCTAACCCTGAAGTCAATTCCAATAGATTCTTTAATTTTTCATGTTTCACCGGCAAATGCCTTGGAATTTGTGTTATTAAATGCTGAGTTGCTTGAATAAATTTATCTCCTTCTTGAAATTCTCTAATGGTAACAAATGATGAATGAATTTTCTGGCTTTGAGCTATTTTTTTATACTCCTTTAATAAGGAAGTCTTCCCAATCCCCCAGTCGCCTCTAACTAGAAAATGATCATAATAATTCTGCTTAGCCTTTTCCAGTTGCTTTTTAAAGAATTTAATTTCTTCTTCTCGTCCCACAAAAATTCGAGGCTCCATGCCAGACTTTGGAGTAAATGGATTAGATTTTAAATTCATTAAATATTCCACTCCTCAAATTAAACATTTACTTTAACAACCTCGTAATAAATTTCAAAAGATCGACAACATCCACAGGGTTTCTATTACAGACAATTTGAACAGCCAAAGCACCAACAGCATTTCCAGCAAAAGAGACAACTTCTGGCGCAATACCAGCAGCAATTAAAGGTGCAGTATACGCAAAGAAAGCATCTCCCGCACCAACAGTATCTATAACTTTAGAGGCTAACGCGGGCGCTTCAATAAAATCTGTTTCTTTTGAATAGAATAAAGAGCCTTGTTTCCCTCTTGTCACTATTAAATTTTTATAATCAAATTTTTGAAGCAGCATCTCCATTACTTCATCTAAAGACATATGCTTCTCATGCATAGCAAGCCTAATTTCAGGCTCATCTATTGAAACATAATCAGCTCGAGGATATTTTGAAGTTAAATTAAACCCTGTATTAGCGCTATTTGTTTGGACATTGACAGCTAAAAACTTGGAATTTTTGCAAATAAAAGCTATCAACCTTTTATTTAAAAAACCATGGCCAAAATCTGAAACAATAACAAGATCATAATTAGCAATTTTTTCTTCTAAATAGCCCAAAACATCATTTTCTAAGTTGCTAGATATTGGGAAATCATTCATTAGACAAATCTCAAACATTTTTTTGTTATTCCCAGAATCAACAAACCTTCGTTTCACAGTTGTTGGAGAATCCGCCCTATAAAAATATTTAGCAGTTATATTTGTAGATAAATGCGAATCAATAAATTGCTGATTATTATCTTTATCTCCAAGAACAGTAACTAAATCAACTTTCCCACATAATGCCGCAACATTATTTGCAGTAGCAAATACTCCTCCAGCAAAAAATTCTTCGGATACAGATTTTGTAACTACTATCTGCCCCTTTAATGATGTTCCCATTGTTTCACAATAATGGTACTGATCAATTATTGCATCACCAATAACCAACACTTTTAAGTTTTTTACGGAATTAATCGACTTAATTATAGAATCAATTGAATGTTTTTCTGATATTTTTTTTAAATACTTTCTAACTGCATCTGGAAAAACTTCCAGATGCTCATTAATTAATTTTGAAGAACTAAAAGTTATATCATCAGTAAAAACAATGCCCCCTCCAACAGAAAGGATGGCTTCCTCTTCATCATTTATCTTCCCTGTCACATCTTTATCTTTTTGTATATAATCCTGGCCTTTAACATAAACACTTGGCATTAACATTTTTATGCAATTCACAGCAGTTGGAGCATCGTTAATAGCAACATAATCAACATTTTCCATAGCAGCCAACGTTTCTGCCCTTAAATTTTCATTAAAAATAGGTCTTCCCGGACCTTTTCTAACATATTCATCCGCGGTAATTGTAACAACAAGAATATCTCCCTCTTTCTTGGCAGAAGCTAAATGCCTAATATGTCCTGGATGAATAAGATCAAAAACCCCATGGCAATGAACAACTTTCTTCCCTTGCTTTTTAAGATTTTTTATTTCGCAAGCTAATTCATCAAGTTTTTTAATTTTTTTATAAATTTTTTCCATATATTTTCTCGTCCCTTGCCACACATTCCTCTCCATTTCCATGGAGAGGGTGAATACCCATAACTACCGCTTATCCTAAGACGGGTGAGGTCCCCAAATAAGCAAACCAGTCTTTTGTCGCTTCGTTTATGGATTCCGGCGTCCAAACAGGCGCTTCTTTCCAATAATCTATATTTTGAAGCATTCTTTTTACCCCTTCTTCAAAAGAAACCTTTGGCTTCCATTCCAACATTTTTTGTATTTTAGTTGTATCCGCGAATGTACAATCAGGCTCTCCCGGTCGCTTTGGAATATAAGTAATTTCCCCTCCTAGAAGATCAACTAATCGATTTATGCTATAAGTATTGCCACTGCCAACATTAAATGTTTCACCTGTAACAGTTGATTCCGCGGCAGAAATAAAAGCAGACGCGACATCTGCTACATAAGTAAAATCACGAGTCTGTTTTCCATTACCTACAACAGTATATGGCTTATTAGCTAATTTCTGAGCCAAAAATACGCCAAAAACAGCTCCGTAAGTGCCCGAAGTCCTTGAACGCGGTCCATACACATTAAATAACCTCAAAGAATTAATTGGAAGTTTATAAACTTTAGCCCAATGTATCGCAATTTGTTCTCCCAAATGCTTTGTCAAAGCATAAGGGTATTCTGTGCGAATTTCCGCGGTTTCAGGTGTTGGATATTTATCCGGAATTCCATAACAAGAGGATGATGCTGTATAAACAATCTTTTTGATATTGGGACAATTTTTACGTATAAGCTCTAAAATGCTTATGGTTCCATTGACATTTGAACGATAATAAGCTAAAGGGTTAACAATAGATGGAACAATATCAGCAAGCGCGGCCAAATGAAAAAGATAATCAACCGAAGATAAATGCGGTATTATTTTTTCTTGATCATTAATATCCGCTTCAAGAAAATTAAATTTTGGATTAGATTGAAAACTTTGTATGTTTTGCAATCGGCCTGTCGACAAATTGTCTATAACTAAAACATTATGCCCTTTATCCAGTAAAGCTTCTGTTAAATGGCTTCCAATAAAACCCGCGCCGCCTGTAATAATACAACTAGCCAAAATTACCCCTGCCTTATTTTATTACATAAAATTCGCATTAAAATATGCGTAATTATTAAATGCGTATCTTCCACTTTTTGCATATCATCAATTTCTACCACCAAACTGTGTCGCGCTATTTGCTTAAGTTTTCCACCATCAAAGCCTGTCATGCCAAAAGTAATGGCGCCTGACTGATTCGCGTATTCTATGGCATTTAATACATTTTTTGAATTCCCACTGCCCGAAAATCCTACCACAAGATCATTCTTGCGCAAGAAATTTTTCAACTGTTCGACAAAAATACTTTCATAAGAAACATCATTGGCATAAGCCATCATTGTAGGAATATTATCATTTAAGCATATAACTTTAAAACGTTTATCATTGCCAAAAGAAACACCTTTATTTATATCACAAGCAAGATGCGAGGCTGTAGCTGCGCTCCCTCCATTGCCAAAAACAAAGACAGTGCTATCATTAGACAAAGATGCAAAAAATAAATTAGCCAGAAGCTCTATCTGAGACACATCAATATCATGAAAAACTCTTTCCAATTCAGAAAAATATTCTTTAATGTTAGTTCGCATATTTAAGATTTAATCTTTCTCCCAACACCCAAAAACCAGTATACCATCTTAATAAATTTTGTCTACAACTAATCAAGACCAGTCAAAACCAGTCACAAGGAGATCAGATCACCAACATACTCCCCAATCGCCAAACAAGCGGTCAACCCTGGAGATTCAATCCCGATCAGATTGATAAACCTAGGAAACCCGTTATCAGATTCTTCTTTTATTACAAAATCCCTAAACCCATCATTTAATCCTTGCAGTTTTGGCCGCATACCAGATGTGTCAGGCATAAGTTGCTCTTCTTTTAAGAATGGCAAATAAGTTTTTGCCGCACTATAAAAAGCCTCTCTTTTGCCGTCATCAACATCATAATAAATATGATCAACATAAGTCGCGTCAGGGCCCAACCTTACACATCCTTCAAGATCAAGTGTCGCGTGAACGCCAAGTCCGTATCCTTTTTCATGGGGGACGGGATATACAAGGTGATGAAGCATGCCTGTTGCTCCTGATATCGAGAAATAATCGCCTTTGCAAAAATGAAGCCTATAATGAAGAGCATCAACATCAAACCCTGTTATTCGCGCGATTTTATCCGAATAAAGGCCCGCGGCATTTATAACTATTTCTGAAAGGATCTTCTCTCCTTTTGAAGTTTCAATAGCATACCCTTTAGAAGTTTTTACAATCTTTACAACTTCATTTCCAAACGCGAACATTACTCCATTATTTTGAGCTTCTTCATGCAAAATTTTCATTAAACCATGAGAATCAATTATTCCGGTAGTAGAAGAAAATATGCCATTTAACGCGTAAACCTGGGGCTCTATCTTAAGAATGTCATCTTTGGTTAAAAGCGTAAGGCCTAAAACACCAATTGAAGCTGCCTTTTCATGGATGGATTTTATTTGTAATGCTTCTTCCTCATTCGTTGAAACTATGATTTTGCCGCAGTTCTTATATTTAATTACTTTGGATTTACAAAATTCGTATAAAAGCTTGTTTCCCAATAAACATAATTTACTTTTTAAAGAGTCTTTTGGATAATAAATTCCAGCGTGGACTACTTCACTATTGCGGCTGCTTGTTTCCTGGCCAAAACTCTCATTTTTTTCAAAAACAACGATATCTCCGTTTATTTTGTCTGACAGCTCTCTGGCAATTGCAAGCCCGACAACCCCCGCGCCAATTATTGAAATTTTGACAGTCTCCAATAGATAAACCCCTATGCCCTTCTATTATTCCCCTTTTCCCAATATTCCATAAAAAATGCCATGAAAATGCCTACAAAGAGCCCCAAAACCAATCCGACTATCACATTCAACTTAACCTTAGGCCCGCTTTTTGAAAAAGGCTTTTCTGCCCTGTCTACAACAGAAAAGGGAGGAATTTCTTTTGAAGCTTCAAGTTTTGCCGATTCCAGCTCTTTTTTTAACATTATGTAAACAGAATTATATATGTCATAATCCCGCTGCACTCCGCTTTGGCCTGATAAAGAAAACCCTGTATCCGCGCGAGGAACCAGTTTTAATTTATTCTCAATTGTTTTTAAATCTTTTTCCACTCTTGGAAGTTCGGAATCAATGTATTGAAGCTTTTTTTGGGCTTCGCTGTAATTTAATTCATTCCAATAAAAAGAAAGGGCGTCAACAAACCCATTTGCCAGATCAGCAGCTAATTGAGGGTCGCTGGATACGGTTTTAATTTCAAGCACTTTTCCTGAAACTTTTGGGGTTTTCACCATGCCGGACACGGCAGAAATCAAATTCTGGCGCTTAATTTCGGGGTTATCCCACCCCGGAATTCTTTGGGTAAGTTTTAAATCATCCAAAACCTTGGCGGCAATGATTTTACTTTTTAGCAACTCAGTTAAGTCCTCTATATTTCCCCCGCCACCCAAGTTAAGCCCTAACATACCCGCGACTCCCGCATACTGAGACAAAGAAGATGACCCTCCCCCTCTAACCAAGACTGTTGCGCTTGCCTCATAAACAGGCGCTTGTCTCAAACTATAAACAAAAGCCATAAAAACCATAACAATTACAAAAAAAACAATTGTTTTCCACCTACGAAGAACAACTTCCACATATTCCCTTATATCTATATCGTCATCATTCATATCTTGAGACATATTTTATCCTTAAATTATTATTTTACCAGCGAACCGTAAAGGGTTAAAGCCAATAATATTGTATTTGCAAAACTGGCAAAATCGGAAAAATAAAAGAAATTTCCGGGGACATTGATAACGTCTCCGCCTGAAACTTCCATATCTTTTTCATAATTGCCATTATAAATTATGTCCGAAACGTTTATTCTGTATTTTTCGGATTTCCCGCCTTGATGCCTAGTTAATGAAACAAAATCAAGCAGGGCTTTCCCAGTTGGGCCTCCGGCATAACTTATATAATCAGAAACACGACGGCCGGGAACAAACTCAAAACGCCCTCTGTTCCCCACCTCTCCATAAACATAGACAAAACTTTCTTTCCCTTCAAAAAGAAGTTTATCGTCCGAATCTGACAAAGAGTTGCTGATTAATTCATTGTTGGCATCCGGAACCTCTACTACATCCCCTGATTGTATTCGGATATCTTTTGAAAGGTCTCTGCCACGATACGCGGCAAAAAGATCGGCCTTTAATATTTTATTTTCGCCATTTACTCCCATTCTTTTTATATAAACATACCTGTTAGATCCGCCGCTTGCGATCCCTCCCGCCTGCGCAATAACCTCTGAAATTCTTGAACTGTCATAAACCGCCAAAGGACCCGGACTTTTTACCATGCCAGAAAGATAGATTTTTACCTTTTTGGGCTGGTTTAACATAACAAAAAGCTTAAAAGGCTCGGAATAAAACTTTTTAACAGTTTTTTCTATTTTGTCTTGCGCCTGCGTTAAAGTAAGTCCAGAAAGGTATATAGCACCAATGTTTGGAAAAAAGACCTTTCCATCCGCGCCAATGAATAAATCATGATTAACAGAAAGTTCAGCGTCTCCTATTATGATGTGAACACCAAGAGTATCGGAAGGCCCAAGCCTGTAGCTATTGGGATCCACGGGATATTCCATCGCAAGATCGCTATAACTTTTTGGGGAAGATTTTTCAGCGGCGGATATTGCCTGTATAGAAGGAATGCTTAACCCAAGAGAATTTATATCGACGGCATAAACCGGCAATGAGCCAAAAAATATGATAAAAGTCAAAAAAGTGGTGATTATCTTCACTGTTTTATTCATGTCTTAAGTCTTATAAGATTATAACATCAATCCTTAAAAAATTCCTTAACAACTTTACTGTCATTTATATAAATTTTTTCGCCATTAAAGTCCTGCGAAATCTCATGCCCTCGTCCGGCAATAATGACAACATCCCCCTTACTTGCCGATTCTAAGGCTTTTTGGATGGCCTCTTTCCTGTCAAGAACAAAGTAATTAGCTTTTTGAAATTCGATATTAGAAATTGGAAATTGGAAATTGGAAATTGGTTTTTGGGAATTGGTCATCCCCATACTTATATCATTTATTATATCCTGCGGATCTTCACTATGAGGATCGTCCGTTGTCACAATAACAATATCCGCCAGCCGAGCCGCAATATCGCCCATAACAGGCCTCTTTGCCTTATCTCGATCTCCCGGACAACCAAAAACCAAAACAAGCTTTCCCTTTACAAAAGGCTTAACAGTAGCAAGAAGCTTTCCCAGCGCGTCTGGAGAATGCGCAAAATCGACAACAACATCAAATCCCCGATTATTTTTTATAATCTCAAATCGGCCTGGGACATTAGCCCTTTCTAATCCCCTTTTAATGATTTTTGAACTTAAATTAAAATACAAACCGCATTGATAGGCTGCTAAAATATTATAAACATTATACTCCCCTATTAAGTTTGTTTTAATTTCTTCTGAATCTATTTTAACCTGCATAGAATTAAGACTATCAATGTTAAAAGCAGAAAAGGCACCCTCTTGCTCTCCGGTTTTCAGCTCATGCCTGCCCTCTTTAAAACCATAAAATATAACCTCAGTCTCAACTTCTGCCGCAATTTCTTTTGAATATGGGTCATCAACGTTTATTATTGCCGCACCGTCTGGTTTTAACATTTTAAAAAGCTTTTTCTTTTCATTTAAATAATTAGCCATATCTTTATGAAAATCCAAATGATCATGCGTCAAATTGGTAAAAATTGCCACATCAAATTCACAGCCATAAACACGCGACTGAGCCAAAGCATGAGATGAAACTTCCATCACAACGTGAGTAACCCCTTCTTTTACCATTTGAGCCAACAAGCCCTGAAGCGGAAGTGACTCGGGAGTTGTTAACGTTGAATCAATTGATTTGCCGGCTATTTTGGTTTCAACGGTTCCTATTAACCCTGTTTTAAAGCCGGCCGCAGAAAAAACAGATTCTATGAGATAAGCAGTTGTTGTTTTTCCGTTTGTTCCTGTAATTCCAATAAGTTTTAATTTTCTGGAAGGATAATCATACAATTGATTAGATAATTCGGCCAAAGCTTTCCGGCTGTTCTCCACAATAATCTTTTTGACCTCTGACGGAGCATCAAACTCTTTTTCCGCGACAACAGTAGTAGCTCCATTTTGAATCGCTTGAGGGATAAAATCATATCCGTCAACTTTTAAACCATGGATTGCGACAAAAATGTCACCTTTTTTTATATTGCGGGAATCATAGGAGATATTATTTATTGATAAACCTTCAAACATTTTGAATAAAACTTCTTTCGATCTATTATAACATATCTTTGCCGTTACATTATTACTTACAGTCAATTAATCGGAATTGTAAATTTGAAAGAAGCACCCATCCCCTCACCCGCAGACTCGACCCAAAGCTGGCCACCCATCGCGCTCACAACTTCACGATAACCAGCCAAACCGACCCCCAAACCAGGAACATCTATATTGACACGAAAACAAGAGATAAAAATCCTTTTCATGTTTTCTATTGAAAGACCGATCCCGTTATCAACAACACTTATCTCCAGCATTCCCATATCATTTATGCCGCAATAAATTTTTATATCCGGATCCCTGTCAGGATGTTTATATTTCACCGCGTTTTCTATAAGCCCCATAATAACAAGCCTAATATTATCAGCATCCGCAAGAATTGCATAAGGAAGTTCCCTTTCCAGAAAAACAGGATAATTATCTATCCCCGCGAATAATTCCTTAATTTCTACCTTTCTTAAATCAATCTCAATATTAAAGTTGCCTTCAATAACCCTTTTTGTATGCCCTTCGAATAAACAAAAAGCTTTATTAAAACTTTTAACTAAATTATCAATAAATCTCGCTCCCACTTTTTCCAAAGAAGTTCTTTTCTCAGGTATAGTTTTTATTTTTTCCAAGAATAAAAGCTTTTCCTCTTCTAGGCAACTCAACGTTGCTGCGGTTATAGAGGAAAAACCTCTTAAAAATTTTGCAACTCTTAAAGTCCTCGCTTTGAAATCTTCAAAAGCCTTTTTATGCTTTAGAATTTCATCCTCAATATCATCCAACATAGGCCTTTCATTCATGTAAATAAATGAAAAAGAAGTGTACACGTCCATAAGATAAGCAATCCCATCTATTCTTTCAACTAAATCATTCAATAGTTCTTTATCTTCAAAATATTTCATAATTCTCTGCAAATCCAACTTAATAGAGGTAAATACAGACCTAACATTATGGCTTATCCTGTGGGAAGCTTTTTCAGCTTTTTCGAGCAATTTTATTTGTTCTTCGGCTTCAAATCGGGCATTAAGCCTTCTTATATACAAAGCTGATTCTTTTGTAATAAAAGAAAGAGAGAACAAAAAATCCTTGATACTAAGATCAACAGGCTTAACAGCCACTCCTTTTGAAAAGCCATCAAGCCTGAGAACGCCAAAAACTTCATCATTTCCGCCAATCACTCTCTGTCCCGAAAAACAACCAAAAACCAAATCCATAGGATTGTCACCATTTCCATATGCATGGCCATGGTCGGATAAATAGTCTCCTATTATTTTCGCATCAAGTTTAATCTCTTCCGCCAACAAAGAGAGATGCCCTTCGCTTGACAACAAAAATCCCTGAGGATTAGTTACTCGTAGATCAGGGAAATAAAGCCAACATCTCTTTTCCATCACTGTGTGAAAAGGCCCAGAAGCTTTAGGCTTGCGATTCTTGTAATGACTTTTCTTCTTAATTTCATGCCCATTCTCAGTAGTTAATAAAACCCTTAATGTACCAGCAATATCATTATATTCATAAAAAGCGGATCTTGCTCCCGACGTATGACCAGGAACACAAGACAAAGCTTCCAGAGTATGGGTTAAAATACCTTTAACAGTATCAGCTGATTTAAGCTCTTCAGCAAATTTAAAAAACCAAGCCGTTCCTTTTAGTTGATTAACACAAGTTACATTCATATTTTTTTATCGACACGAAAATAAATAAATTGCGCTTCTTGCCATAAAACTTTATAATACCATAATATGAAATTATCAATTATAATTCCAGTCTTTAATGAAAAAAAGACCCTGCGGGAAATTTTGGATCGGGTTTTGGCTGTTAATCTGGAAAAAGAAATTATTCTGGTCGACGATTTTTCAACCGACGGGACAAGAGCGATATATCCGACACTAAGCTCAAAAGAGATAAAAATAATACTTCAGGAAAAAAATCAAGGCAAAGGAAACGCAGTCAAAACAGGAATCGCATCCGCAACCGGAGCCTACATAATAATACAAGATGCCGACCTGGAATACGATCCCAAGGACTATATAAAGCTTTTGGATCCGATAAAAGAAGGAAAAGCAAAAGTAGTTTATGGTTCGCGTTTTTTGGGCACGCACAAGTTTTCTTCTTTCTCTCATTTTCTGGGAAACAAATTTCTGACATTGATAACAAATTTATTGTATAAAAGCAAAATAACAGACATGGAAACATGTTATAAACTTATGCCCGCGGAACTGGCAAAAGGGCTCAACATAAAATCCAAAAAGTTCGACATGGAGCCTGAAATCACCGCTAAAATTTTAAAACGGGGTAATAAAATAATGGAAATACCAATCTCTTATAAAGGAAGAGCTTTTAATGAAGGGAAAAAAATATCATGGAAAGACGCGTTCGCGGCAATATGGACATTGATTAAATACAGGTTCGCGGATTAATCTGTTTTTATTCAAGGAGAAATAATTTGGCTCCAAAATTAAGCGTTGTAATAGGAACTTATAATCAAAAAGAAAAGCTGAAACAGGTTTTGGAGTCACTTATTACCCAAACTCTTCCAAAAGAAGCTTATGAAATCATTGTAGTCGACAGTTCCTCAACAGACGGGACAGATAAGATGATTGAAGAGCTAGCGAGGAGTAAGAGACCAGAGGTAGTTGGGTTAAGATTCATAAAGCAAGAAAACCTAGGCAGACCTGGAGCCAGGAATCGCGGGATTAATGAAGCGCAAGGAGAAATAATTTTTATAACAGACGCGGATATGCTTGCTAATTCAAGGCTTTTGGAAGAACATTTGAAAGCACACAAATCAAAACGAAATGCATCTTTTGAAGGCTTAACCATTAATCCCGACGGCACTCCTTATATAAAAGAAAGGATAAAACCGGCTCAAAGGCTTAAGTGGTCTTTCTTTTTAACAGGCAATTTATCAATTCCCAAAAATATTATTCAACAATCAGGAATGTTTGATATGGATTTTGCGGGTTATGGATGGGAGGATATCGAGCTGGGATATCGGCTACATAAAATCGGCGTCCCCCTATACTATTTACCAAGTGCTGTTAATCATCACATGCATCCGGTAACCAAGAATGAAATGTTCAAGAGAAAATACAGCATGGGAAGGTCTGCCAGGATTTTCTTAAAAAAGCATTCAAATACGGAAATTAAATTATTTTTAGGGATAAATCCGCTGGCTATGGGAATTTACAAATTAATCAAAAGACTGCCAAAATTACAAAAATATATAGAATCAAGGGCTTCTTCATCCAACATTTGCAGATATATATGGGAAGAATTTTTGTATAGAAAAGGGCTTGAAGGGGAGGCAAAATAATAAAATTACAAATCTTCCAAAGTAACAACGTCAATCTCTTTTATTTTTTTCAAAGCCTTATCATTTGTAATAAATATTTGAGAAGAAGATATTAAAGCACTCGCAAGCTGGAACGCATCAGGAAGTTTTATTTTATATTTTGACTTTAAATCCGCCGCAAGGGTTGCCATATATTGGTTGATTGGCAAAACTCTTAAATTGGGAAAAGTATTAATCGCATTTTTATAATCATCTGCTAAACTTATTTCGCCCAATGACAAAGGTCTTACCAGAATTTCACTTAAAGAAACAACCGTGGTAAAAGCCTTAATCTTTCCTTTTTCCACATTTTCAAATAGCCTCTTTAGCAACGAAAGATATTTATTATTTCCTTCAAAATAATAAATAAAGATCATTGTATCAAAAGCTACTCTCTTATATTTAAAACTCATTTTAAAGCCTACTCCCATTCCCTGCGTATAGTCTCTACATATTTATCGATATCTATCCCTTTCCATATATTTTCCCCTCTTCTTTCTAAGTATTTGGTATAATTTTTTGGCTTTTTCCAAAGCATTATACTTCCTCCACTGCTTACAGTAAGACATAATCTATCGTTGGTTTTTAAGTGGACAGCTTCTCTTATCTCCTTTGGAATAACTATCTGATTTTTCGAACTCAAACAAACCTCTTTTTCTGTCATTTTCAAACAACCTCCTTTAATACAATAATGCTTTACATTTTATTAAAAAGTAAAGCAAAAGTCAATATAACGTTTTGCCTTGACATATAAAACAGTCAAAGAAAACTATTGGATAAAGTGCTTGAAGGGGACTGGATTGCCACTCCGTTACTAACGACATTACCTTATCCGTAATTGTTGAGACCATTGTTGAGGAAATATCTACGCCGTACATCTCGTTTCGATGTCCTTGGATATCCCTGACGGTCATTCCCTTGGCATACATAAAAATTATTTTCTCGTCGAAAGAACTGATGTCCGTTTGTCTCTTTTTCACAAGAGCGGGATCAAAATCTCCCTTGCGATCACGAGGCGTTTCAAATAGAATGTTTTTCATAGCCGAGACAATTTTCCATCTCGGCTTCAAGAATACTTTCGGTCATGTTTTTAAGCAGTCGTTTGAGCAACCCATTCTTTCCTGTAATATCATCCATGGTTTTGCAGTTCTTAATCTCTGCTTGAAGATTATCCAAGTCAATTGGGGCTATTGTCATTTTAAATCCTCCTGTTTTACATTATATGAGACATAGTCTGTTTTGTCCCATTTACACAGAAGAATTTACACTCCCAAATTATCTCTTATTAGCTTCTATCCTATGGAAACAATATAAATTATCATAAGGAGATCCAGAGCTATTAAAAGCCATGTCCTTACAGCCTGCTTGGCAAATTTCTCCAAAATTACATTTTTTACAGTAACCTTTTAAATCTTCTTTTTTAAAATGTCTATTAATTTTAAATTTCTTAGAATCATTCCATAAAATAGATAAAGGTGTTTCGAGAACATTCCCTTCCTTAAACTTATCATCATAAAGAGAAAGGCAACCCCTAACATCTCCATCACTCTGAATGCCTAAAGCTGTCATCCCTGCCGGACAACCATTCCAAGGCTTCTTTGCTTGTTGTAATAACGGAATATTGCAAGAATAGTAACCCATATCATGAGCACCAACAATAAGTAATCCGCTTGAAACATATTGCTTTTGAATATCAGCTAAACAAAGTCCTGCAAAATAAAACTCCAAAGGTGTTAACAATTCATTTCTTGTCATCCTTACTCCATGGCAACTGGCAACCTGTACCTGCCAATTTGCCTTTTTTAAAACAACTATTTTAGCAATATTAAACAAGTCATAAACATTGTAACGGGTAAGCGTTGTAATAAAAGATACAGATATATTTTCTTTTAACAGCTTGTCTGTTAATTCCATTATTTTATCAAAAGACCCTTTTGTCCCTCTTATATAATCATGAATTTCAGGAGTACTTCCATCAAGGCTAATACCTAACCGCCTCAAACCCAATTCCTTCAATTGTTCTATAATCTTATCGTTTACCGCTAATCCATTAGTAATAATAACTAAATTCATTCCCAAAGAACGTATTTTTTGTGCAATTAAAAACCAGTCTCTTCTTACAAATACCTCTCCTCCTATCAAAGAAATCTCCCCCGTTCCAATATCTCTTAACTGTTCACACACTTTCAATGCTTCATCTGTGGTTAATTCTTTTGAACGTTTTGCTCCTGCAGACGCGCCACAATGGAGGCAGCGCATGTTGCACCCTCTCGTTATTTCCCAAACGCAACAATTAGGAACATACATTTGATCTTTAAATTTTGGATTCGTCATAAATAACCGGCTTATTATAAGCCCCTCTTTTGTTTTCTCGTAATATATTTTTTAACTCTATTAACAATTTTTCATTTAAGGAAGGGGTACAAGCTTTTAAAGTTTTTGAATAAAAGCTTACAGCTTTCAATAAATTCCCATTAAACATATAAAGCCTTGCTCTGTTCCAACAGGCAAAAACATTTTTAGGATTAAACATCAAGGCTTCATCAAATAATTGTGCTGCTTCTTTATGTTTTTTTTGTATAAAAGACTTTGTCCCTTTTGCAGACAAATTAGTAGCAACATAAAAAATATGGCTCAAATCAAACATAGATATATCCTTTAAATAAGTAATCTTATTTATGCTCCGGAAGCAAAACATGCTTTTTGGCAACTTTTTTAAAGGGATATCCAACAAATTTTTTAAATAAAATCTTGCAGATTCACAAACATACAAATAATTTTCAATATTATCACTTATATAATTGGAAGAACCGGTAAAAAAGCTATAAAGCTGAAGAATAAAATTATTTTTCAGCAGATAAGGCATTACAACTTCAAGCTTTTTGGCTAAATCTATTGGGACTAACTTGAAAGAATCAAAGACATCAAAAACAATTCTTCCAACATAAGGACTTAAAATAATGGATTCATATAAAAACTCAAGAACAACTTCTTTTGAGGAAAAATCAATCTCAAAAACTTTATCAATTAAATTCTCCAATCCTATTTCAGCAGGATGGGCACTTTGTGGATCTATAATTTTTGCATTAACAAAAGCTTTCCTCAAAGTTGATACAATCAAATATTTTTGAGCATATTTTTTAGGTTTTTTACATTCCACTCTAAAAGAAGTACGATTTTTGCCGCATTCAAATTCACTAATTTTTATATCTACAAACCCGGCTTTCCCCAGCTCTTTGAGTATTAGCTCTTTTGAAAAGCAAAACTTGTGTTGATAACCTTCATATTCCATACCAAATATCCAGTTTAAAGCGGCAACTTTTTCATCAGAAGAAGTTTCTAAATAGGCCTTAATGTTTTCATCAAAAGAAGGGGTTGTAAGCTGCAAAGTACCGTGCGGTTTGAGGACTCGAAACCATTCGCTTAATGCAAATTTAGAGCCAACATAACCTATATGCTCCAAAAGCTGTTCTGCAACAATTGACTCTATTGAATTTTCTTTGTAAAGTAAATCCCAACATTTAGCATTTTCATCTGCTACTGTTTTATCAAAAAAATCTATGTTAATATAATCTGGTAAATATTTTTTACCGCAACCGATATTTAATTTCATTTAATTCATCCAAAAACAAAAATGGATTGTAACATCAACATAACAAAAACACCAGCCTCTTCTCAACCAAGAATCAGCTGGTGCTTTTTTCAAGTCTAATTTACTTAGACAACAGCATATCGAAATCCCGCATCTCCATAATAATTCCCGTTATACCATGCACCAGCCGGCTTGCCAGAACTTATAGGGTTAGGAGTTTCTACTGTATTACTCACAGCAGAAGCAATCAACATAAAAACGTTATCCCGCATTGTAAATTTAGCAGTAACTCCATTGTTTAATAGTCTCAAAGCCTGAGATGTAACCGCAAAAGTGTTTTGATTTTTATCATGAATACCTTCAACAGCATCCAGCACTTCATTAGAAATAAACTTACCCTGAAGTACTCTGTCCCCTGCTAAAGCTGTCAAAAAATCTTCAGTAAATTCCACGTTGCAAAGCAATGATATATTAGCAACTGATCCTGCAAGTGCGGAAGAAAACTGATATTCTTGACATAAAGATTGAATTACAAAGGCATGCATCTCTGCTTCAGGTTCACCTCTAAACGAGCGAGTAAGGCCAGAAAATTTACCAGCGCGCCATGTAGCGCTACGATCACTACCTCTAGTTTCTAAGCCGCGAAATGTTTCCTTTTGTATTGTTGGCGGCATTTGAAACTTTTCAACAAGTCCTCTCATTAAAAATCCCATTCAAAATCACCTCCTTGTTTTTTATTTCTGTTAGATTCTTTTTAACTATTTAATTATCGTCAATACACAACTTAAATTTCATGAAAATTCAGAAATTTCTAGAAAACTTAAAATTAGAATCCCAATTAACCCTCTAAATCTAATACAAACACATCATCTCTCATCGTAAACTTTTGGGATAAGCCTTTGTTCATTTTTATTTTTGCAAGAGCTAAAAACTCTCGAAATTTCTTTTCATGCATATCTTTTACTGCTGATTTTACTTCACCCGATATAAATCTTTCCCTGAGTTTTGGTGTTTGGGCTAAATAATTTAAAAAGTCTTCAGTAAAATCAATATTAAGCATTCCAATCTCTGCCACTTTCATTGCCAGGTCAGGATCAAGCCCATAGTTTCTTCTTAAGTCAGCTACAATAAAATTCTTCATTACAACTTGAGGATCAAGAGCAAGCTTCAAAGGTTTGGAAGATTTAGTAATCGCTCCTTGAAAAGGAACGCCCCCTTCAGGCCAGTTTTTCTGTGCAAATGCAAGTATTCTTTTCATTATAAGGTTCGTATTATACATATTCTATTTTTCGAAAAGAAAAACTCGAGATTTCACCCCCCCCCATCCCCAAAAAAAACTACTTTGCCAAAAGAGATGGAAGATCGCTATTGTCGCTAAAGTCTTCTTGTGAAGAAGCAAAAATCAATAAATCAAACTTTTTATCATGCCAAGAAAACTTCCTTCAAAAGAGTGAGTCAAAGTTATGCCCGCAAAATAAGGAGGTTTATCTTCATCATTGTCCGGCATTGAAAGCTGGCCTATAACAGTTAATTTATTTGTTTCATCCCCCGCAGACAAACTCAAATTATGGCTGGTACTTCTTGAATCTGCAAAAATCTGGGAATAATTACTTGCAAAAGAATAATTAACCCCCAACCTGTATTCATTATATAAAGGAATGTCGGCTACACCCCCAACAAACCAGCCTTTGTCTTCTTTATAAAAAGAAAGCCCTCCTGTAACCATAAAATTCAAATTTGCAGGGGAGACCTTAATCCTTCCTTGAACCGCTTCAATATTTCCCGAATAATCCAATCTTTCTTCAACAGTTTGCGCAATCCCATTTCCAATATTTGATCCAACATCGCCGTTTCCTCCATAATTTGGAGGATCATCCTCGCAAGTATTTTCCCAGCAGCCGGGGCCTGTTTCTCCATCACATGTATTTACCCAACAGCCGGTATCATCATAAGAATTTCCATCGGAAGGATCCTCATTGCCGGTTAAAACAGTACAAATTGAAACTCCAGAATAATATTTCCACATGCCGACTGCCTGTAATTCAACCATGCCTATTTTCCCAAAAACACCGGCAACCGCCAATGAGTTAAATTCTTTTTGAGCAGGCTGTGAGAAATAAGAACCTTCCCAATCGAGGCTAAGAGACAAACCATATTTTGAGGAATCAGCTTTTAAAATATGCCCAAAATCAACATTATTATGAAGCCGCCCACCCCATCTTAGTTTTTCATAATCATCAATCGGCAAGCTGCCATCCCAAACTCCATCGGCGCCAAAATGCGATAAACCGGAAAAGCCTCCTAAAGAAAGGCTGCCAATATAGTTATTTGAAGCATTAATTTTGCCAATGATTAAAGCCTCTGTAAGATCAAAAGGGGTAGAAGTTAAATTGTTTGGAGAAAAGAGGTTGTCTAAATTCCCCACCCCTCCAAATGACAATCCAATATTTTTATTGATATCAAGCTTTATATAAACAGGAATACGAAGAGCGATTAATGGCGTCGCTTTTTCTGCAGTGCTGCTTTTGTCCACATCTCCCGCAACATCGGGAGGCTGCCAGCCATTGCCGCCTACACTTTCGCGAACATCGGCAAGCTGATTACCATAATAACCAAAAACAGCGCCAACCGAACCTTCTACTGTACATTGTTTAGTTTCAGGTTTTTCTTTTTTATCTTTATGATCAGCAGTAGCACTAGAAGAAAAAGCAAGTACAGGGTTTAAACCAAGCCCTAAAATATCAGACATTTTTTTATTTCTCCCTCTTACTATCACTTAAATCATTGGACATTGGATATTGGACATTGATCATTTCCCTACATATATATCGTTAAAAATGGAAGGGAATTTCGATATTTTTTGCTCTTATAGTAAATTCAAACAGGAAAGGAGGCAGAATTTCATGTGCGGCTATATTTTAATTTTCAATAGTATAATTTTTTTCACTTCGAGAGCAAGATTGTTGGGCATGACTGACTTCGTTCATATAACACTGGAGTGAACCCCTAAAGTTGGAACAAAAATAGCGAAAGATAAGAACAGTCTGGCGGGTTAAAATAGTAAAACAGGAGGAACCCCGCCATGAAACCAAAAAGGAAATTTAGTAAGGAATATAAGCGG